>ERZ1370068.3455-contig-2568_pt1 | contig 35206 bp, 32 predicted proteins | sample MGYA00561227_ERZ1370068 | MGnify/ENA primary metagenome ERZ1370068 (study PRJEB38410, sample SAMEA6850437) | metagenome | study: Metagenomic assessment of the ecological functions of the soil: analysis of the soil microbiota associated with the...
AGGTTACGTATTGCTGTACGTGGTGCAGATGGCGCTGCGCGACGCCGCGCGGCCGGGGCGGCGCGGCCGCTGCGACGCGCGAAGCGATCCCGCGCACCGAGTCGCCGCACCTCGCGCTGCTGCGCGCGCCGCGGCGGCCCGCGCCCTGGCAGATCCCGCTCGCGGGCGAGATTCCGCGTCGCGACCTACAACGTGCACCGCTGGACCGGGCATCAACGGCGCGAAGCCGGCCCGACTCGGCGCGCGGCGGGCTTCGTGATCTCCGAGCTCGGCGCCGACTTCGATCGCGCTCCGCAGGAGGTGCTGCGGCGCCGATCGCGGACTGACGATCCGCTCGAGCGGCCTCGCCGACAGCGCTCGGCCTGCACTGTGGCGTTCGCGGCGACGCGCGTGCACACGCGCGGTCGAGATCGGCAACGCGATCCTGTCGCGCTGGCCGATCGCGAGCGTCACGATGCTCGACCTCTCCTTCAATCCGCTCGAGAAGCGCGCGCGGCGATGCGCGGCGCAGTTCACAGACCGAAGACGGCCGAGCTCGACGTCGTCGCCACGCACCTCGCGCTCGCCGACCGCACGCGGCACCGCCAGGTGCGCGTCGCTGCTCGACCACCCGCGGCTCCAGCAGCCACGCCGACGCTCCTGATGGGCGAACAGTGAACGCGTGGCGGGAGTGTCGTAGGCCACGCGCGCGCTCGAACGAGGCTGCTCGAGCACGACAACCACGCGAGGGCCTCGGCGACCATGTTCCCGGCCGCGAGCTCCCGATGCTCGCGCTCGACCGGATCTGCCGCGCGCGGGCGTGCAGACCTGATCGGGCGATCGAGGCGCACACGACTGGGCAAGCAGCGGCGCGCCGCGCGTCGGACCACCTGCCCGTGGTCGCGCGTGAAGCTCTCGAAGCCGCGGCAGCAGCTCCGCTCGAACCGTGATACCCTGGGTCGCGCGCGGCGCGACTGCCCACTGCCCGCTCTGCCTGACGGAGCGCATCATGCGCGGTCGCGGCTCGCGGCGGGGATCGCGCTGCTGCTGGCGCTGCAGCCGCCCGAGGCGGCCGCCGGACACCGAAGGCGAGCCCCCCGGCCGCCGGGCCGCTTCCTCGTCGCGACCGAGGCAGGTGCGCGGCACTGTTCTTCCATCACTCGGATCGTGGTGCTGCTCGGCTATGCGGCGAGCAGGGCGCGGTGGGACTCGATCGTGAACCGGCGCTACCGACATCGCGCTACGAGGAGGTCGTGGAGGGCGCGGTCGCGCGGGCTCGGGCAGGCGCTGTTACGCTCGGCGGGCCGATGGCGCCCGCGCTCGGTGATGGTGCCCGTGCGGGCGGCGGTCCGCGCCCGAAGCGCGCAGATGCGCGTGGCCGGCGACGTGTTCGTGAGCGTCGGATCGCGCGAGACGCTGGTCGAGCGCACGGCCGATCGCTAGGGCGCGGACGGACCTGCGCGCGTGCGCCGCGGGTTATGCGGGCTGGGGTCGCGGGGCAGCTCGACGCCGAGATCGCGCGCGGGGACTGGATCGTCGCGGGCGTCTGGGTGCCGACGCGCGGTCTCTCGAGGGCGCGCCCGATGGAGCTGTGGAAGAAGCCGCACCTGGCGCCACCACCGGCTGCTCACGCGGCGGTGAGCGTTGCCCGGTTCGGCGGGCTCCGCCGCCGCTGCCGGCGTAGAACGTGCCTGTGGCTGTCGCGCGAAGCGGATCTGCGACCGGCGCGCTGTGCGCGCTGCTCGGCGCTGGCTGCGGCGCGATCCGAGGGCGCGCGGGCTTTCCTACCGCGAGGGCACGGCGGCGCTCTCGAGCGCGGCGATGCGGAGACCGCCGTGCGCGCGCTGGAGCGGCGCGGCCGAGCGCGTGCCCGAGGCATCCGAGGTGCAGAACCACCTCGGTCTCGCGTATCTCGGCCGCCGGGGCGCGCCGGCGAAGCGCTCGCTCGCGTTCGAGCGCGCGTGGCGCTCGACTGCGACAACCGCGGCCGCGCTCACAACCTCGATCTGTCGCGCGGAGCCGATCCGGGCGCTCCGTGAGCGTTGTCGCGCTGCTCGCGCGATTTGCCGGCCGCGCGTTCGTCGATTACCGTCGCTGCGATGTCGCACGAGGTCGAGCACCGCACGCTCTCCCGCTACCTCGAAGATCACCAGCCTCAAGCACACGAAGCAGCGCGAGGCGATTCTCGAGATCTTCCTCGAGATGTACCGGGCACATCACCGGCGAAGACCTGTACCAGCGCGGTGCGCGAGCTGCACCCGCAGATCGGCTACACGACCGTCTACCGCACCGATGAAGCTGCTATGCGAGGCCGGGCTCGCCCACGAGCACAACTTCGATGGCACCACGCGCTACGAGATCGCGCACCAGCACCACGACCACCTGGTGTGCATGCGCTGCGGCAAGATCATCGAGTTCGAGTGCGAGATGATCGAGAAGGCCCAGGAGCAGATCGCCGAGCGCTACCAGCTTCCGCGTGCTGCGCCACCGCCACGAGCTCTACGGCCACTGCGGCAAGTGCCAGAACGACGGCCCGCGCCGACGACGGACCTGAGCCGCCAGTCCCTCGGCCCGCTGACAGCGCGTCGGCCGCGCCGAGCGTGAGCCCGCCGCCGTTGAAATTGACTTCCAATTTCGGCCAGCGCCCGCGTCAGGCTCGGGCAGCGGCGGCAGAGATCGGAGAACAGAAGCGGACCGACCGGTCGCGATCCCGACGAGTGCCGCTGCCTGTGCGGCAGCCTCGCTCGCGCGGCGCGCGCCCGACGGCGTCGAGCTCAAGTGCCGGCGCTGCCAAGCGCACCGTCGTGCTTCCGCTCGAGCTCGCGCGCCGCCTGGCCCCGGCGCGCGAAGCCGCCTCCGTGAGATCCGACTCCGCCATCCATGCTGCGGCCAGCGGCCATCGAGCCCCGAGCCCCGTCCGGCTCCATCCGAGCCGGAGCTCGTCCCATGTAGCTCGTTCCGCTCTGGTCCCGCTCTCTGCCTGCGCCGCTGGCGCGTGTGCGCCGGCGCCCTGCCGCGGCGGCTCCCGCCGACGACGAGAAGCTGCGCCGACGACCGATCGCGTCTCCGAGCTCGAGCGCAAGGTCGATCTGCTCACCGACGAGCTCGCGCGCACGCGCCAGGACATCGGCGTTCCGGAGGAGAAGCGCGCTCGAGAGCGAGTACGGGCTCGGGCCCGGCGCGCTCGAAGATCTACGGACATCACGCGCGGCCTCTCGATCGGCGGCTACGCCGAGGGCGGCTACACCGCGGTGGTTCACGACAAGCGCAGTCGGGCGACGCAGAACCGCGCCGACTTCACGCGCGCCGTGCTCTACGCCGGATACAAGTTCACCGACCGGCATCCTGTTCAACACCGAGATCGAGTTCGAGCACGCGACCACCGAGCTGACCGCCACGAACGACGAGGGCGGCAGCGTGTCGGTCGAGTTCGCGACGCTCGACTTCCTGATCCAGCGACGAGGTGAACGCGCGCGCCGGCCTCGTGCTGATCCCGATGGGCTTCCTGAACCAGATCCACGAGCCGCCGTTCTACTACGGAACGCATCGCGCCCGACGTCGAGCGCCTGATCCTGCCGACGACCTGGCGCGAGGTCGGCGCCGGCACTGTTCGGCCGGATCGCCGATCAGATCGAGTACAAGGCTCTACGCGGTCACCGAGCGTGAACGCGAAGGGCTTCGAGCCGAGCGGCATCCGCGAGGGCCGGCAGGCAGGGCAGCGAGGCGCTCGCCGAGGATCTCGCGTTCGTCGGCCGGCTCGACTGGAACCCGATCCCCGAGCTCCTGATCGGCGCGTCGGCGTTCGTCGGCAACACCGGCCAGGACCAGAGCTTCGACACGAACGACGACGGCTTCGATCGACGTGAAGCTGCCCAACGCCGCTGCTCACGCTCTGGGACGTGCACGCGCGAGGTCTCGACCGCGCGGGCTGCGCGCGCGCGGCCTGTTCGCGATGAGCCACCTCGAGCGACGCGCTGGCTCGCTCACGAACGACCTGCGCAGACGATCGGCACGCTCGTGCCCGGCGAGGCGATCGCCGCAGGACACGCTCGGCGGCTACGGCGAGATCGGCTACGAGGTGCTGCAGTGGATCGCGCCGGAATCAGCGAGCTGGACCGCTCGAGCCGTTCGTGCGCGCCGAGTACCATCGACACGCAGTACGACATGCCGAGCGGCTTCACGGCCGACAAGACGCGAACAGCTCCGGGTGTACACCGTCGGGCGTCTCAGGTCGAAGCCGATCCCGAACGTGGTGCTGAAGTTCGACTACCGCAATCGCGTGGCCGCGGCGCGGAGAGCTGGGCGACGAGATCAATCTGGGGATCGGAGTTGTCTTCTAGCCGTTGATTCCGGACGCATCGGTCTGATCTTCGCGGCGCTGTGCCTCGCATCCGGCGCGGCGCACGCGAAGGTCTTCCACAGCAGAACGAGGCGCTCGCGCTCGCGTTTCCCGATGCCGATCGCGATCGACGACGAATCGATCCGTGCTCGACGACGAGCAGGCGCGCGCAGATCGAGCGAGCTCGCGCAGAGCCAGCTCGAGTCGCGGCTCGTGCGCATCTACACGCGGCTACCGCGGCGACCGAGCTGCTCGGCTACGCGTTCATCGACGTCCACACCGTGCGCACGATGCCCGAGGCGTTCATGGTCGTGCTGACGCCGGACGGCGACGTGCGCAGCTGCGCGGCTGCTCGCGTTCCACGAGCCGCTCGAGTACATGCCGTCGGCGCGCTGGTACGCAGCAGTTCGAGCAGAAGATCCTCGACGGTCGCCGCTGCGGCTCGGCGGCGACGTCGCATGGCATCGTCGGCGCCACGCTCTCAGCGCGCGCCACGACCGAGCGGCGTGCGCGCGCGCTCGCGCTCTATCAGGTCGTGCGTCGAGCGCAGCGGAATAGCGCACGTGCGCTTCGTGATCACCGGCGAGTGGACCCGCAACCGTCTGCTCCAGACGATCGTGACGCTCTACAGCGTCTACGTCGTGCGGACTCTGGGTCACGAACGCGCTGCTCTACTTCGCGAAGATGGGCCTCACGCCGCGCCTCGGTGGTCGAGCTACTACCGCGGCAACGAAGAGCGAGTTCCTCTCGCCGCGCAGCTACGAGGGCATGCTCGAGGTGGCGCACTTCCACCTGTTCGCGATGGGCATGCTGCTGCTCGTGCTCACCCACCTGATGCTGTTCGTGCCGCTGCGCAAACCGCACCGAAGGCCTGGCTGATCGCGCTGCCGTTCCTGCCGCGGCGCTCGACGACGAGGCGGCGGCTGGCTCGTGCGCTTCGTCTCACCCGCGCGTTCGCGTGGCTCAAGATCGCGGGATTCCTGCTGCTGCAGGCGCAGCCTCGGCCGCGCTCGTGCTCGCTGTCGCTGCGGGTCGGTGTTCGCGGGATCGCAGCGCAACTACACCGGGACCAGACTGGCGCCGGCTGCCGGGCGACGATGCCTTGAGCCGCGCCGCGCTCGGCGCTGCTGGTGCGCCGCTGACCGGCTGTGCGAGCGCGCGCCGACGCCCGCCGCGTCGCAGGTATCGGCGCGGTCGTTATGCGATGGGCACCGCTGCCTCGAGCTGACGCTGGTCGGCGCCGGACGACGACGGTGCTAACAGCGCGCGCGCGTCGATGGGCGCTCTGCCGAGGTCGAGCGCCTGGAGAGCACTGCTCTCGACGTGGCGGCTCGAGAGCGACGTCATCCCGGCTCAACCGCGCCGCGGGCGGCAGCGGTCCGATCGCGGTCGATCCCTGAAGGTAGCGCGCGCTGCTCGCGCGCTCGACGAGCTCGTGCTGCGCGCGACGCAGCGGGACCTTCGACGTCACCGGTCGGACCGCTCGTCGCGCTCTGGCAGCGAGGCCGCCGCGCGCGACGCGCTGCCCGAGCCGCGCTGCGATCGCGCGCGTGCGCGCGCGCGTCGGCCCCGACCGGCTCGACGGTTGGCAGCACGGCAGCGATCGCGCAGCGCGGTCACGCGCCGCAGGCAGCGCGGTCGATCTCGGCGGTAGTCGCGAAGGGCTGGTGCGATCGATCGCGTGCGCGCGCAGCTCTCGGCGCCGGCGTGTCGACGCCGCGCTCGTGAGCTTCGGTCAGAGCAGCACCTGGGCGATCGGGCGCCCGCCCGACGCAGTACCGGCTGGCGGCTGCTCGCGCGCGGACCCGACGGCGGCTTCGCGGGCGTGCTGCACGCTGCGCGACCGCGCGCTCTCGGTGTCCGGGCACGCTCGGCCAGTGGAGCGAGATCGCGGGACGGCGCTACAGGCACGTGATCGATCCGCGCACCGGGCAGCCGCTCACGACGCGCGCGCGAGGCGTCGGTGGTGACGCGCGACGCGACGCTCGCCGAGGCGCTCTCGAAGGCAGCTGCTCGTGCTCGGCCCGCAGCGAGGGCATCGCGCTGATCAGAGGACTGGCCGGACGCCGAGGCGCTGCTGCTCGATGCAGGACGGCGAGCGCGTGGCGCACGCGCGGCTGGCGAGCGGCGACTCGGTTCGAGCCGCTCGCGCCGACGCCGGCGCACCCGACTCAAGCGAGCCGCTGCGGAGATCCGATCCATCGGCGAATGGCGCAGCAGAGCTGACCTGCCCGATCTGCCAGGCCGACATGCCGCTCTGCGGGCGACGAGAAGCCCCGGCGACGAGTTCTTCTGCTCGTGCTGCGGCGCGCCCGGCATCATCGCCAAGAACGACAAGAGCGACGAGCTCGAGGTCGAAGAGGACTTCAGGGCCTCGGCCGATAGTCGAGCAGCCGGTCCTGACGCCATCGCGCAGCCGCGGCAGCACCGCGTCCTTTGGCGACAGGATCGGGTCGGCGATCGGGCCACGGGATCGCGAGGTCGGGGTCGTTCCACGCGACGCACGAGCTCCGCGTCGGGCCGGTAGTAGGCCGTGCACTTGTACTCGACCTGCGCCGCGTCGCTCGTCACGACGAAGCCGTGCAGCAGGCCCGGCGGAACGTAGATCTGCTGGAAGTTGTCGGCCGAGAGCAGCGGCGGTGAACGTGCGACCGTAGCGTCGGGCGATCCGCGCCGCGCGTCGACGGCGACGTCGAACACCTCGCCCGCGATCACGCGCAAGAGCTTGCCCTGCGCGTTCGGGTTCTGCGCGTGCAGCCCGCGCAGCGTGCCGCGCACCGAGTAGCGAGTGGTTGTCCTGTACGAACTACCGCGTCGATCGCCGCCCGCGCGGTAGCGTCTCGCGCTGGAACGATCTCGAGGAAGAAGCCGCGCGCGTCGCGGTAGCACCTGCGGGCTCGACGCATCGACGACGCCCGGGATCGGCGTCGTCGACGAAGCGCGCTCACGTGAGCTCGCCCGCTGGCGATCCGCCGCAGGTACTCGCCGTAGCTCGAGTTCTTCATCTCCGTCGCCGAGCGCGGCGAGATCGCCGCGCGAGATCCAGCCCCTGCTGGAACGCGATCTCCTCGAGGCAGGCGATCTTCAGGCCCTGCCGCTCCTGGATCGCCTCGACGAACGTCGTGCGCCGAGCAGCAGCGACTGCATAGGTGCCGGTGTCGAGCCACGCGATGCCGCGCCCGAGCAGCTCGACGCGCAGCTCGCCCGCGTCGAGGTAGGCGCGGTTCACGTCGGTGATCTCGAGCTCGCCGCGCGCCGAGGGCTTGAGTCCGGCGCGCGATCTCGAGCACGCGGTTGTCGTAGAAGTAGAGGCCGGTGACCGCGTAGTTGGACTGCGCGGCACGCGTCGGCTTCTCCTCGATGCCGACCGCGCGTGCCGTCGCGCGTCGAACTCGACCACGCCGTAGCGCTCGGGATCGCGCACCGCGGTAGCCGAACACGGTGGCGCCGCGTCGCGCGCGGCGGCGCGCTCGAGCACCTCGGGAAGCCCGTGGCCGAAGAAGACGTTGTCGCCGAGCGCGAGCGCGACGCGGTCGCCGCCGACGAAGTCGCGGCCGATCAGGAACGCCTGCGCGAGGCCCTCGGGCCGCGGCTGCTCGGCGTACGCGCATGCGCAGCCCGAAGCTGCGCGCCGTCGCCGAGCAGCCGCCGGTAGCGCGTGGCAGGTCGTCGGGCGTGGAGATCACGCAGGACCTCGCGGATGCCGGCCAGCATCAGGCGTCGACAGCGGGTAGTAGACCATCGGCTTGTCGTAGATCGGCAGCAGCTGCTTGCTGATCGCCCGCGTGATCGGGTGCAGACGCGTGCCCGAGCCGCCCGCCAGCACGATGCCCTTCATCTCGCTCCAGCGCTCCGCTGACGGAAGGAAGTGCTTGCGGATTGCGCGAGCTTCGCGGGCAGATACTCGTCGATCACGTAGTTCAGGCCCCACTTCGCGAGCGCCTGCTGCTCGGCGCGCACGCCCATCTTGAGCAGCTGCTCGATCGCCTTGCTGCCACGGCTTGTGCACCTGGAAGAACGGGTCGTTCTTGAGCGCGTCCTTGGCGCGCTTGATGTCGACGTCGATGCAGCGGGTGGGTCGGCAGCTGGTAGTCGATGATGTCCTGCGGCGTCACGCCGAGGTAGCGCGCCTGCGGCACGCAGAAGAAGCTGGTTGAGGTGCGCCGCGTTGCCCGAGCCCACCTTCAGCGTGCGGTAGATGTTGCGTGATGCCGTAGGGGTCGCAGTCGACGAAGGCGTAGACCGGGAGCTTGCACTCGTCGGAGAGCTTGCGGATGAAGCGGCGCGTGGCGCGCGTGCGGCACGCCTGCCATCGAGATCAGGATGCAGCTCGCCGTCTGCCAGTACTTGTGGCTCTGCAGGCGCTGGAACATGCCGCCCGTCTCGATCGCGAGGACGAACTTCGCGTCGGTCTCGAACGAGAGGTGCTCGACGGTGCGACGGGATCGAGTAGGCGCCCGAGCCGAAGCGCGTGCAGTCGATCCGCTCGACCACGCCGGTCTCGCGGTCGGGATCGAGCACGATCAGCCGTGCCCGCGACCGCGCCGCCGTGCTCGTCGGGGATGAAGCGCAGCTGCTCGCGCGACGACGCCGCGCATCGAGAACAGCGCCTCGATGTCGTCCATCACCGTGTCCGACTCGGTCTGCTCGTCGAACTTCGCGTCGTCCCAGTTCTTGCTCTGGTAGTAGGCGTCTCGCTTGGTGGCGAAGTCGTTCGTCTCGACGAGCTCCTTCGAGAGCCCCATCATGCGCAGCGTCTGGGCGAAGCTCTTCACCGTGTTCACGGTGAGCGTGCGCACCTTCTTGCTGCGGCCGATCTCGAAGTAGCCGCTGCTTCGCCGAGTAGGTGACGTTCTTGAGCGAGCGCACCGGGAAGGCGAGGTCCGGCTTGCTGCTGCTGAGGATGTCGCGGTGCACCTCGGTCGCGGCATCGCGGATCTGCTGACGACCACGACGTCGTCCTGCGCCGCGTTGCGGCGCGCCACCTCGTCCGCGCGCGCGCCGCGGCCTTCGTCTTCGCCGCGCTCGCCTCTTCGCGTCGCCTTCTTGCCGCGCCGCCATGCTTCCTGCCGCTACAGCTTCCGGCTGCGCTCGAGCACCTGCGTGAGGCTGCGCCGTCGACGTCGTCGCGCTGCGCGTCGGTGAGCTCGAGGATCTGCTGCAGGCCGATCGACACCTGCGGGATGTACTTCTCGATGTAGGCGCGCTTCTTCGCCTCGTCGGCGTCGCGGCGCCGCTTGCGGATGTACATCGCCACGCTTGCGGCCCGCACTCCTGCAGCGCGAGCCGCATCTCCTTGATGATCTCCGGGTAGTGCGCGATCGCCTCCTTGCTCTCGGAGGTGAACGGCACCCACACGCTCGCGATGTGCACCATCAGCAGCATCGGGCCGACCGGCAGCGCGCCGCGCGGCTGCTGGAGCTGGTACGACTTCCAGTCGGTGCCGGTGACCGCCTTCGTGATCGCGCACGCGCCCTGCTGGTACTGGAGCGGCACGCGGTTCGCATAGCGGTAGAGCGTGATCGGCTCCTCCGCCGGCAGCGCGCCGCCGTAGGCGAGCCGACCTCGATCAGGAACGGGTTGCCGCGGTAGACGGTCGCGCGCCGCGACACCGCCGCGTAGAAGTCGGCCTGCACCTCGGCGCGCAGCGCGCGCTCGATCAGCTCCTCGCCGATCGGCGCGATGCAGTCCATCGGCGGCGCCATGATCTTGGTGGCCTGGATCGCCGCGTGGACCTTCTCCGCCTCCTCGCGCGTGATCTCCGACGGCCGTCGGCTCTCGGCGACGCCGCGCGCTTCCGGCAGATCTCGAGCGGCGGTGCGCGACGACACGCGGCTGAAGTCGCTGGCGAGGCACGAGCGCAGGTTGCGCGCCGTGGTGTCGCGGAACATCTGCATCAGCACGCCGAGCTCGACGCCGTGCGGGTGCGGCTGGATCTCGGCGGTCTCGGGCGGCAGCTCGTCGGCGACGCGCGGGAAGCGTGTGGCTCTGCGCCGTGCTCCTCGGCCTTCGGCGGCACGTAGGTGATCTCGGCGTGCGGGTTCGCGAGCGAGATCTGGCGGATGTAGGCGTCGACCGAGTGCTGGCCGCCGCGATAGGCGCCCTCGAGCTCGATCTCGACGCGCGTGCCGTGCTCGACGTCCCACTTCACCACTCTCGTCGCGCTTCACCTTCGGCTCGTTCGTCTTGCGTGTCGATCACGAGCTCGAAGTAGTGCGCGTCGCTGGTTCTTGCCCGTGCGCGTGGTGATCGCGATCGGCTTGCCGGTGGTGAGCAGGCCGTACATGCCCGCGGCGCTGATGCCGATGCCCTGCTGGCCGCGGCTCTGCTTCAGGCGGTGGAACTTCGAGCCGTAGAGCAGGCTGCCCGAAGATCTTCGGCACCTGCTTGCGCAGGATGCCCGGCCCGTTGTCCTGGATCGCGATCCGGAAGCGCGTCCTCGCAGACCTGGCTGATCTCGACGCGCACGTCGGGCAGGATGCCCGGCCTCCTCGCACGCGTCGAGCGAGTTGTCGACGCGCCTCCCTTCACGGTCGGTGAGCAGCGCCTTCGACGGGTTGTCGAAGCCGAGCAGGTGGCGGTTCTTCGCGAAGAACTCCGAGACCGAGATGTCGCGCGCCTGCTTGGCGAGCTCGGCGGCGGAGTCGGCGCGGTCGGTGCGCTCCACCCGCGCTGCGGCTCTCCGGCCGCGCTGCGCGCAGCTTCGCGGCCGCTTGCCGGCGGGCTTGCGCGCGCGCTTGCGCGCTGGCTCAACTCACCCCCGGCCGGCGCGCGTGCGCCGCGAAGGCGAAGTACCGCCTGCGGGACCGACTCGTCCCATTCCCCATCGCGCTCACCCGTCCGGCGGTGCAGGCCGCCGGCCGTTCATCATCCTTCGCCGCGGCGCGGGTGTCAAGACGGGGCGGCGAGCGCGCGGCGCTACTCGAAGTCTTCGATCGGGTGGTTGCGGAAGTTGCCGCACAGCCGGACTTCGCCGCTGCGCAGCATGTGGAGGATCGTGCGCGACCACCTCGCGGTCGTCGCGGGTCACTTCGCTCGACCGCGCGCACCAGCGCGAGCAGCGGGTCGTGACCGCGCCTCGCGCGCGGGCGGGCGCTGGCTCCCGGGTCAGCGCAGGCGGTGGCTGCGGCGCGCATGATCGATCCTCCCACCAGTTCGAATAAGCATCAGACCGTGCCAGTCCGGCTAACGAAGCGCGTGTATTTCCGGGATCTCGGAAACAACATCATTAATTCCAGTGGTTTGACGGCTCGCATAGCGCGACCGCGAAACGCGCTGCGCGCTGCGCGTCAGGTCGCCCCGCGAGGTGACGGAATTCGGCCCAGCGCTGTCAATTTCCGGACGGGTCGCCGCGACGACGCGTGCGGCACGACCCGCGTCGGCGCGGAACGCGAGCGCCTCCGCGACGGCGGCTGCGTCGTGTCAGCGCCTCGCCGGCGAGGTCCGCGATCGTGCGCGCAACGCGCAGCACGCGCCGCGCCGGCGACGCGCGGAGAGACCGAAAACCGTCGACCGCGCGGCCCGAGGCAGCGCGCGCGCCTCGCGCGGTCGGCCGCGACCAGCGCGTCGAGGCTCGCGTCGGGCAGGCGCGCGTTCGCGATCACGCCCGCGCTGGCGGCCTGACGGCCGTCGCGCTGCGCGCCACGCCGCTCGCGCATCGGCGCGCAGCTCGCGACCCGGCGCGGGCGCGGGCATCGAGCTCGCGCCCAGGCGCACCGGGCGCACGTGCGAGGTGCGAGATCGATCCGATCGAGCAGCGGACCGGAGATCCGCGCTCGGTAGCGCGCGACCTGGCCATCGTCGCAGCGGCAGTCGCGCGCGGCCCGCTGCCGAGCCAGCCGCACGGACACGGGTTCGCGCGCCGCGACGAGCTGGAAATCGGCCGGGAAGGTCGCGTGCTGGCCGCGCGCGCACGACGCACCACGCGATGGTCCTCGAGCACCTGGCGCAGCGACTCGAGCGCGCGGCGCTCGAACTCGGGCAGCTCGTCGCAGGAAGAGCACGCCGCGGTGCGCGAGCGAGACCTCGCCGGGCTGCGGCGGCCGCCCGCCGCCGATCAGCCCGCCGCGGCTCGCGGTGTGGATGCGGCGCGCGGAACGGACGCTGCGGCTGCGAGCGGAGCGTCGAGCGGCGCGACCGCGCCGTGGATGCGCGTCACCTCGATCGCCTCGTCGCGCGTGAGCGGCGGCAGGAAGCCGGGCAGCCGCCGCGCGAGCATCGTCTTGCCCGCACCCGGGCGCGCCGACGAGCAGCGCGCCGTGTCCGCCCGCCGCCGCGATCTCGAGCCCGCGCTTGGCGAGCTCCTGGCCGCGCACCTCGGCGAGGTCGGGCAGCGCCGCGTCGGCGCGCTCGGGCTGGCGCGCGAGTGCAGCGCGGTCGGCGCGTCGCCGCCGCGCAGGTGCGCGAGCACCGCGCTCAGGTCGCCCGCGGCGCGCACGTCGAGCGCGGTCCGCGAGCGCCGCCTCGGCGGCGTTCGCGCGCGGCGCGATCAGCGAGCGCGCTGCAGCCCGCATCGCGCACGGCGAGCGCGAGCGCGAGCGCGCCGCGCACCGGCCGCAGCCGTCCGTCGAGCGCGGAGCTCGCCGACGAACGCCATGCCCGCCGAGCGCGCCGGGCTCGATCTGGTCCGCGGCGGCGAGCAGCGCGACGGCGATCGGCAGATTCGAGCGCAGCGCCGCTCTTGCGCAGTTCGGCGGGCGCGAGGTGCACGGTGATCGCGCCGGTCGGGAACTTCTCGCCGGCTGCGGCGAGCGCGGCGCGCACGCGCGCGGCGCTCTCGCGCACGGCCGCCTCGGCAGGTCCACGATCTCCACGCGCGGCAGCTGCGAGCTGATCCGCACCTCGACCTCGACCGGCACCCCGTCGACGCCGACCAGCGCAGCGGTGCGAACCCGCGAGACGCGCGACACACCCGGCTCTCCAGCGGGACCGAGACGACTGCGGGGTCAGCGGAGGCATCGAAGGCAGGACCCCGGGGCCGGGGTCCTGCCTTCAACTCTTGAAAGGCCCAACACCGAAGAGGGCCCCATCAGAGGCAAGTGGCCGCTGAGCGCGTCGAAGTGTCACGGAATTCTCGCGCAGCGCCTGGAAGCGCAGCGCTCGGCGCCCGCGCCACGTCCGGACGAGTTAGATTATGCGCCCGTCCTCCCGAAGGATTTCGCGCCGCGTGAACGCCGCGAACCCGTCCGGCCACACGCCCGGCGATGCCGCCTCGCCGCTCGTGGCGCGCGCTCGCGCGCTCTGCTCGCCTGCGGCGGCGGGCCGCCGTCCGAGCGGGAGCCGGCCTTGGCGACGCGTGCCGGCGAGTTCTCGGGCTGCGCGCGTGGGCCGATCTCGAGGAGCTCGCGAAGGCGCCGCGCCTCGCTCGGATCCGAGGGTGCCGAGGCGGCGCGCAGCTGCATCATCACGCGGCTCGCCGCCTCGGGCATCGCGGTCGAGACGCTCTCGACGACCGCGCGAGTCGAACGGGCTTCGGTCCGCTCGCGCTCACCCACCTCATCGACGACGCTGCCCGGCGCCTCGGCTGATCGGATCGTGCTGGTCGCGCCCTACGACAGCGGCCAGTACGACGGCTATCGCGTTCGTCGGCGCGAACGACGGCGCCATCGGGCGCGGCGCTGCTGCTCGAGCTCGCGCGCGCGCTCACGGATCGCGCGCTGCCCTACACGGTCTGAGCTCGTCTGGCTCGAGGCGTGGGCGATCGGCCACGGCAGGGCGACGATCGCGAGCTGCGCTGGCTCGGCAGCCGAGGGCCTCGCCGAGCGCTGGGCCGAGACCGGGCACCTGACCGGAATCCGGCTGCTCGTCGTCGTTCAACCAGCGTCTGCTGACGCCGATCTGCACATGGCGCGCGACAGCGGCTCGCACCGCGAGCTCCGCGAGAGCTTCTGGAAGGCGGCGCGCCGGCTCGGGTCTCGCCGACGCGTTTCCGCCCGGACCGCGGCTACGAGTCGGTCGCGTCGAGCCACGCGGCGTTCCGCGATCACGGCGTGCGTCCGGTGGTCGCGATCGAGGACACCGCGCTTCGGCGGCGACGAGCCGCCGGGGCGTTATGCCGGGCAAGGACGACGTGCTCGCGCACTGCGCTGCGCGCGACAGCCTCGACGATCGTGGGCCGCGTCGCGGTCAGAGGCGGTCGGATTCGATCGCCGCGCGGCTCGCGAAGATCGATCGCTTCGCGCGGATGCCGTCCGCTCGAGCCCGAGGAGCAACCGAAGCGCGAGGCTCGCTCGACCGGACGGCGAAGCGCGCTCGGCAGTGCCCGCGTCAGCGGCCGAGCCGGCCACGCGAGGCTGCGCCGGCCGAGGCCCCGATGCGGCGGGCAACCTCTAGTCTGCGCGTGCGCGCGGCCGCCGTTCGCCGCGCTACGTGCGCTGATCGCGTCAGCCACGCGCCGAGACCACGCACGCGCCGCGCCGGTGAAGATCCTGGTCGAGTCGCCGCGCTCGGGCGAGGTCGTGAAGAACCAGGTGCACCAGGCGCCGATCCGCGGGCACCGCGGTCGCGCTTCGGCGAGCAGCCGATCGACTTCGACATCATGGTCGTGATCGACGTCTCCGGCTCGACCAAGAACGCGAGCGGCAGCGACGTCGATCGCGACGGCATGCGTCGGCGTCAACCCGCAGCTCGAGCCTCGCGCGCCGGGCAGCTACCCGCCGGGCACCGCTCGACCGATCCCGACGACTCGATCCTCGCCGCCGAGGTGCGCGCCGCCGATGCGCTGGTCGTCGTCGCTCGCGCCTGAACGGCCGCACGCGCGTCGGCGTGATCAGCTTCGCGGGCGCGATGAACCCGCAGACCGGCTTCCGCGTGCGCTACGACCAGCAGGACGCGCTGGCTCGAGGTGCCGCTGACCGCGGACTTCGCGCGCGGTGCGCGCGCGGCTGCCGGAGATCCTGCGGCGCGGTCCGGATGGCGGCACCAACTTCGCGGCCGGGGATCCGGCTCGCGATCACCGAGCTCGCAGTCTCTCGCGGCGCGCGCGGCAGCGCGCGCGCCAGACGCGCGCAAGCTCGTGCTGTTCCTGACCGACGGACTGCCGACGCTTCCCGGTCGGCGTCGGCTCAGTGTCGCGGATCCCGGCGACGTCGAGGCCGCGCTCGCGGCCGCGAACGTCGCGCATCGCGCCGGGATCGCGATCAACACCTACGCGCTGCGGCCGAGCGCTCACACAACCCGTTCACCGCCACCGAGATCTCGCGCATCACGCTCGGCACGTTCCTGCCCGTGCAGAACCCCGGCGACATCGTGTCGTTTCTGCAGGGCGCGTCGTTCGCGAACGTCGACGGACGTCGGTGCTCACCAACCTCACCACGAAGGAGGTGTCGACCGACGTGAAGCCTGCTGCCCGACGGCAGCTTCCTCGAGGCTTCGTTCCGGTGCGCGAGGGGCGCAACCAGGTGCGCGTGACCGCGCTGACCAGCGACGGCACGAGCGCGAGCGTCGATCGTCGAGCTCGACTTCGCGGTGTCGGGACTGTCGCAGCGCGAGCTCGCTCGAGCTCGAGCGGATCCGCGACCGCAACAAGGGAGCTGATGCTGCTCGTCGAGCGCGACCATCAAAAGCGCTTCCGCGAGCAGCCAGCGCAAGGAGCTCGAGATCGAGGCGCGGGCGAAGGCCTGCCCAAACCCGATCCAGCGCCTGAAGCGGCGCCTACAATGGCATGAGCGACGGGTCGCTGATCTCGCGCTTGACGAGACTTGCTCCGTTCTCGTAGATCGACGTGATGCGTCCGATCTGCGCCGTCGCCGTTCTTGTCTTCCTCGCGCCGCACGAGCACCGGCTCGCCGCTCGACGCTGTCGAACACTTCTCGAACACGTCCGGGCGGCCGTCTCCGTTCGTGTCGCGCCTCGATCAGCGCGAGGGATCTCCTTGTCGCCGCGCACTTCGTAGTGGGTCCACTGGTCGATGCGCGAGTCGTGGTCGCGATCTTCCTCGAGCGCCACGCGCACGCGGTTCTCGTAGTTGACGACCAGGTCGATCTTGCCGTCGTCGTTGCCGTCGTGGCTGCTCCTGCACTGAGCGAGTCGGCCTGATAGGTGTAGAACGCGTCGCGCTTGCCGTCGCGATTGCGGTCGACCTCGCGCGAGGTCATGCGGCCGTCGCGCGTACTGCTCCCAGGCGTCGGGCTTCGCCGTCGCCGTCCTCGTCGAGCGTGCGCGCGCACGAGCGCGCCTGCCGTCGTAGTCCTGCCAGCGCGTCGATCTTGCCGTTGTAGTCGCGGTCGAGCTCCGATCGCGCAGACAGCGCGTTCGTGTCGGCGGTCGTAGTAGCGGATCTGCTCGGGCGCTTCGTCCCTCGTCGGCGTCGAGGGCTGTACGCGACCACGGTGAGCTCGCGCTCGTTCTACGCGCCGGGCGCGATCTTCTGCTTCTGCCTGATCGAAGATCGCGAGCGGCAGCTGCCGGTCCTCAGGCGCTTGCGGTGCGATGCGCGGATCGGCGCGCCGGGCAGGTCGCGCGCTCGGAGGGGCGTCCTGTCGCGCCGCGACGCGCGCGTCCTTGCGCGCAGCGTCCTCCGCGCGCATCCGCTCGAGCAGCTCCTCCTGGCGCGGAGAGCTCCGACTGGATCTGGCTCTCGAGCTGGATCGCCGCGCTCGACCTCGCGCTCGCGTCTGCCGCGATCGGCCGCGGCGGCGCAGCAGGCCGCAGAGCAGGCCCGCCGACGCAGGGCCGCGAACGCACTCTTTGTCATCGAGCGACTCACGGGGTCCGATGGCGGCCATCCTTCTAGCATACACGACCGTCCATGCGTTCAATCCACCACGAGCCTGCGCTGACGCTGCGATGCGACATCGCGCGCGTGAGGTTTCCGGCAGTTTGCCAGGGGCCGGGACCGATCCGCAGGATGGGTCGAGAACTCATGCAGCTGACATGTGAAACGGCCTCCGCTCATCCGAGCTCGATCCTGTCGCCTCGCGATCGCGCAGACGTGAGATTTTGCGCTAACGCAGTGCAGCGGGAACCGGCTGGTCCCGACCTCGCCGGCTCCCGTCTCCGGCGGATCTGGACGATGGGATCGACGTAGTCATCTGCAGCGCGAGGAGGCTGGCCCGATGGGACTGACTCTGATCCGCAAGAGCGATGGGACCGCGACCGGTCGCCAATCCGACGGTCGCGCTGGTGCTCGCAGGCGGGGCGCGATCTCCGGCGGCGCGTTCAAGGTGGGCGGCCTCAAGGCGCTCAACGACTTCCTCGTCGATCGCAAGATCACCGATCTCGACCTCGTACGTCGGCCTCTCGGCCGGCGCGATCCTCGGCTCGTCGCTCGCCGCCGGGCATCAGCCCCGACGAGATGATCCAGCGTGCTCGACGGCACCAGCACGCGGCTCGACCAGCTGCGCCCGTTCGACTTCTACAACCCCGAACCTGCGCGAGTTCATCGACGCGCCCGGCGCGCTTCGCCTACGACCTCGCCGCCTACCTGCCGAGCATCTGCTCGACTTCGCGCGCGGCGTGCCGGGTCTGCCGGCCGCGGTCGCGGCCCGCTGCGCGAGTTCCTGCGCCGTCCCAGCTACACGCGCTTCGAAGTGCTCGCGATGCGGATCATCGAGCACATCTCGCCCAAGCGCGAGATTGCCGTCGCTCACCGATCACATCCCGGGCGGCTTCTTCGACAACAAGCAGCCTCGAGCGCTGGCTGCGGCGCAGCCTCGCAACGCATCAAGATGCCGAACGACTTCCGCGCGTTCGCGCGCAAGACCGGCCAGCGGCTCTACGTGACGGCGTGCGACCTCGACACCGCCGAGCGCGTGATCTTCGGCGCCGACGAGAACTGCGAGCTCACGATCTCGCAGGCGGTGCAGGCGTCGAGCGCGCTGCCGATCTTCTACAAGCCCGCGCGCATCAACGGCGTCGACTACGTCGACGGCGGCGTCCGCCACACCGCGAACATCGACGTCGCGATCGAGAAGGGCGCCGATCTCGATCATCTGTTACAACCCGTTCCGCCCGTTCCTGAACCGGATCGACGCCGAGGACACCGACACCTCGTACTTCGCGCGACGGCCGCTACCTCGCCGATCGCGGGCATGCAAGGCGATCATCAACCAGGTGTTCCGCACGCTGCTCCACTCGCGGCTCAAGCTCGGCGATCCAGCGCTACCTCGCCGACGACCGCTTCCGCGGCGACATCGTGCTGCTCGAGCCGCGCGAGAACGACGCCGACTTACTTCAGCACCAACCCGGTCGCGTTCTGGAAGCGCGTCGCGCGCGGTCCAGCACGGCTTCGAGTCGGTGCGCAGCACCGTCGAGCAGAACTTCGAGCAGCTCGAGAGCGTGTTCGCGCGCTACGGCATGCAGCTCGACCGCGAGGCGGCGCGCGCGGCGCGCCGCGCGCGCGCGCGTGGCCGCAGGGCTGGCAGGAGAGAGCGCCCGGCCGAGGCCGAGCCCGGCCGAGGAGCCCGGGCCGCAGGGCTGCGGCTGGTCGGCTCGCGTCCTGAGCCGCGAACGAGCCAGCCTCAGGCAGGCACCGTCTCGCGCGAGGCTGGCGAAAACTCCACGATCTCGGTACTTTCGCGGCTCTCGCTCGGGCCGGCGCCCCGTCCTGCGGCCCAGGAACACCCCGCTGTCGTCCCCAACTCGCTGGATGTGCACGCTGATCGCCTTCCATCGATGCTTCGCGGACGCGCCGCTGGTGGTGGCCGCGAACCGGGACGAATTTCACGAGCGACCGACGGAGGGTCCTGCCCTGCGCGAAGCCCGATTTCGAGTCCAGCGCGGGCGACTCGCCCGGTCGCGCTGGACGGGCGCACACCCGCGTGGTGGCGCCGCGCGACCTGCGCGCGGGCGGCAGCTGGCTCGGGGTGAGCGAATCGGGGCTGTTCGCGGCGATCACCAACCGCCGCTGCGACAGCCCGGATCCGAGCCGGCGCTCGCGCGGGCTGGCTCGTGATGGAGGCGCTCGCGCGAGACCTGCCGCCGAAGCGGCGGCCCGGCGCTTCGCGCGCCTGCCGCACGCCGCGTACAACCCGTTCAACCTGTTCGTGGCCGACCGCGCAGACGCCGCATCGTCACGCTACGCAGGACGCCGCGCAGCGGCGCGACCTCACGGCGGGGCCGCACGTGATCGGCAACGCTGCACCCCGACGAGTCGTCGCCGAAGCTCGACGCGCCTGCGCGCGCGGTGCGACGCGATCGCGACGCGGCGACGCGCCGTCCGCCGATGCGCTCGCCGACGTCTGCTGCGACCGCACGTCGACGGCGCGCCGCTCGAGTCGACCTGCGTCCACGCGGGCGCGTACGGCACGCGCAGCTCGACGCTGCTGCTGGCTCGGCGCGCGGCCCGCGCATGCGTCTATGCGCGAGGGCCCGCCCTGCAGCCCGCCTACCGAGATTTGACACCGCTCCTGCACGACCTGGGACTCCGTCCCGGCGCGCGAGCGAGGTATCAGCATGAGGTCCCAGACGTTGAGACGCATCGGCAGCAACATCCGCAAGCAGAACTCGGACGCGAAGGCGAATCGCGATCGTCCGGAACATCATCAAGTACACCGGACGACGAGAAGCCGCGCAACGAGTACCCGAAGAGGATCGTGTCGCCGGTCAACGCCGTCCGCGCTGCTGTCGCGACGAGAACCGCGAGATGGTCGGCTCGGCGCGCGAGATCGACGGCTTCAAGTTCTGTTACAAGATCTGCACCGAGTGCGGACACGCGGTGAAGTTCTTCTTCCCGGCGGTCGGGCTCCACGAGCGAGGCGGTCGAAGGAATACCGCCAGTGGAAGCGCTACATGGTGCAATGAGGCGCGGCGCTTGGGCGCCGATGCGGCTCGCGCGAGCTGGCCTGCCACGGCCTGGCTCGAGGGCCTGATCAATCTCGAGCGCGAGCGCTCGCCGCTGCGGCGCGCGCGCCTCTCGCTCGCGCCGATCCGCGCGCTGCTCGAGCGCGCATCGGCGCGCCCGCAGCGCGGGCTGCCGTGCTGCACGTCGCCGGCTCGAAGGGCAAGGGCTCGACCGCGCTGTTCGCGGAGGCGGTGCTGCGCGCGGCCGGGCGCGCGCGTCGGCACGTTCACGTCGCCGCACCTCGAGCGCTGGACCGAGCGCTTCCGCATCGACGGCGCGCGAGGTGCGCGGCGGCGGCGCTCGCCGCCGCGGTCGGCGCGCTGCGGCCGCACGTCGAGGCGCTGCGCGACGCAGGCGGCGGAGCCGTGCCGACGCTTCTTCGACGTCGACCACCGCCGCCGCGCTTCTAGCTCTTCGCGCGAGCTGCGCGTCGATCATCGCGGTCCTCGAGGTCGGGCTCGGCGGGCGGCTCGACTCGACCAACGCCGTGCACGCCGGCGGTCATGCTGCGATCACGAGCATCGAGCTCGAGCACACCGATCATGCTCGGCGACACGCTCGCCGCGATCGCAGCGGAGAAGGCGGGCATCCTGAAGCGCCGGCGTGCCCGCGGTGATGCGGCGCGCTGCCGGCCGAGGCGCTCGCGGTGGTCGAGCGGCGCGCCGCGCGAGCTCGGCTGCCCGCTCGCGCGCGTCAACCGCGAGATCGAGGTGGCGGCCGAGGTCGCGCGCCTGACGTCACGCGCCTGCGCTATGCCGAAGGTGACCTGCGCTTTCGCCGTCGCGGAGCTGGGCGTCACCAGGCCAGCAACGCGGCGCTCGCCTGTCGCGCCGCGCGGCGCGTACTCTGGCTCGCTCGACCACGCGCGATCGCGGCGGTCGCGCGCGCGGGGCTCGAGTCGGCGCAGCTGCCCGCGCGCGTCGAGATCGTCTCACGCGCGCCCTGGATCATCGTGGACGTCGCGCACACAGGCGCCTCGCGCGCGCGCTCGCGGAGGTGCTGCAGCGGCTCCGCGGCGCCGGTCGACTTCGTGCTGTCGGTCTCCGCGGGCAAGCGACACTCGGCGCGCGATCCTCGCGCAGGCGCTGCTGCGCCGCTCGCGCGCTCAGCTGACGCGTCACGCGCGTGGAGCCGGTGCGCTCGCTCGATCCGCGCGAGATCGCGGCGGCCGCGCGCGCGTTGCAGCCCGAACGTCGCGCTGCGCGTCGTGCCGAGCCCCTGCACTCTGCGCTGGTGGCGCGCCGCAAGCGCGAGGCGCTGCGCGCCGGGTACGGTGCTCTGCGCGACCGGCTCGGTCTACCTCGCGGGCGATCGCGGGCGGCGCGTGCTCGAGCTGCACCCGCAGCGCGCTGACTCGCGCGCCGCGCCGACACGGGCTCCGGAACGAGAGGCCGGGCCGGCACCTGGCGTCTCTGCAGCGAGGGGAGGGGCTGCCGGTCCGGGCACAGCGGACATTCGATTGTGTCCCTTGCCAGAGCAAGCGATGCGCCAGCGCGAGGTCACCGGCGGCGAGTCGGGCCGCGCCAAGGCCCCGGTCGCCGGCTCGATTCGCTGCGCGACCTGCGCAGTGCGTAAGCGCTTTCAGCGGGCGCGCCCGGCGCAGTGACACAACCCGCGTCACTGCACGCCGGCGCGCGGAGCGTTGCCGCGGGCTCGTTGCCTGGCGGACGAGCGCGACGAGCGCGGCGAGGTGCGCGGGCGTGGTGCCGCAGCAGCCGCCGAGCACGCGCGCGCCGCGCGCGGCCGCCAGCCTCGCCGCGAGCTCGGCGAGGCGCTCGCGGCGTCGAAGCTCACTCGCTCGCGCTGCGCCGGAAGCCGAGAGCCGTCGTCGGGCGCGCCGAGGTCTCGGGTAGAGCCCGAACGGCAGCGGCTGCGCGGCCGCGCGCACGTCGACGACACGCTGCGGCGTTGGAGGGCGGCAGGCCAGTTCACGAGCACCGCGCACGCACCCTCGTCCGCGGCACTGCGCAGCGTCGGCGCGAGCGGATCGCCTGAGAGCAGGCGCGGACCGTCCCAGCACACGAACGAGACGAGCGCGGGCAGCGTCGGCGCGCGCGCGCGCAGCGCAGCGACCGCCTCGCCTGCGTGTTCATCGTCTCGACGAGGATCGCGTCGACGCCCGCGCAGCGCGATGGCGTGGCGTGCTCGGCGTGCTCGCGCGCGAGCGCGGCCGCGTCGGGCACCCGCTCGGGGTGGATAGCAGTCCTCGAGCGTCGGGCTCGATCCGAAGACCCAGGCGCGATCCCCGGCGGCGCGCCGCGCGATTTCGACCGCTCGCGCGTGAGCTCGCCCGCGCGCTCGCCGATTCCCGCGTCGCGAGCGTGCGCCGCTGGGTGCGGAACGTGTTGGCGGTGATCGCGTCGACGCCGCAGGCGACGTAGTCGGCGTGGATCTCGTGGAGCAGCTCCGGGTGGCTGTCGAGCGCGCCGGCTGACCAGAGCGGCAGCCGCGTCGCGACGCCGCGCCGCTCGAGCTCGGTGCCGGTTGCGCCATCGAGGATCAGCCGCGGACGGTCGGCGCGCAGTCGCGCCTCGAGCGCCGGTCGCGCGAGCGGCATGCCCTATACTCGCGCGTTCGATGCCCGCCAAGCGCCCGCTGCCTGGCCGTGTTCTGCGACTTCGACGGCACGTTCGCGCGCCAGGACGTCGGTCTCGACGCTCGCCGCGCCGCTATGCGGCCGACCGGCGGCCCGCGCAGTGGGCCCGCTCGAAGCGCGGCGAGATCACCGCCTGGGAGTACAACCTCGAGATCCTCGATGGGCTGCCCGTGGGCGTCGGACGTGCTCGAGGCGTTCCTGGCCACGATCGAGCTCGATCCCGGCGCGCGCAGCCTGCTCGCCGTGGTGCGAGGAACGCGTCGGCTGCCGTTCCGGATCCGTCGGACGGCTTCGACTGGAACCTCGACCGGCTGCAGACGCCTGAACGGCATCCGCTTCGCCCTACACCGCGAACCACCTGCGCATCGAGCACGGCAAGTGGCGGATCTGCGCAGGCGCGCCCGACCCGAGCTGCGGCTGCGGCACCGGCGTGTGCAAGGGCAACGTGCTGCGCACGCTGCGCGCGGCGAGCCCGCGCACGCCACCTCGTCCACATCGGCAACGGCCGCGTGTCGGACACCTGCGGCGCGCTCGCCGCCGACACCGCGTTCGCGAAGGATTCGCTCGCGCGAGACGCTTCGAGCAAGCGCGGCGCGCCGTTCGTGCGCTTCGCGACGCTGCACGACGTGATCCCACATCTCGCGGCAGGTACTCGCGCGCTAACGCCCCGGCAAGCGTCCCCGCGCGCAGCGAGGCGGAGCCGAGCGGAGTTCATCGAGCGTGCCGACACCTCCCGTCACGTGCTCGTGGTTGGCGCGGGTCTCGCCGGGCTCGCGGCGGCCTGGCGCCCGCGCGCGCCGGGCTGTCGCGTGACCGTGCTCGAGCGCGGCAGCGCGCGTCGGCGGTCGCCTCGCGGGCGAGCGCGTGGAGGGCTATCCGCTCGAGCCGGTGCCCGCGCTCGTGGGCGCTGGCCGACGCGCGACTGCTGGCGTGGATCGGCGAGCTCAGTCTGCGCGACGCGTTCCTGCCCGCGAAGCCGGTCGTCACCGCGTTCGCGGGCGCGCGACGGCCTGCACAAGACGTCGAGCTGCGCTCGCTGCGCGACGTGCGCGCGGATCTCCGGCGTGCGGCGCTGGGACGGCTGGCGGCTCGGTGCGGCTGCCGCGGCTGCTCGCGCGCTACGGCGACGCGCGCTCGCGTTCGGCGCCGCCGCGGAGCGCGAGCCAGATACGACGACCGCAGCCTCGCGGACTTCGCGCGGCTCTACTTCGGCGCCGGAGCGTGCTCGAGCACTGGATGGCGCCGGTCGCGTGCGCGGAGCTCGCTCGGCGATCCCGAGCAGATGAGCCGCGTGCAGTTCCTCCAGCACGCTTCCACGCGCTCACGGCCTCGGTCGCCTCGGCGTGCTGCAGGGTGCGCTCGGCGACCTGATCGAGCGCGCGGCCGCGGCGGTGACGGTGGTGACGCATTGTCGTGATCGAGCGGATCGAGACGGCGCCGGACGGCGGCTTCCGCGCGACGCGTGCGACGGGCGCGCGTTCGCGGGCGATGCGGTGGTGATCGCGGTGCCGGCGCCGATCGCGGCCGGATCGCCGATCTCCTGCTCACCACGCCCGAGCGCGCGCTTCCTCGGCCGGTGTGCGCTATGCGCCCGCGCTCGCGGTGGCGGCGGCGCTGTGCCGGACCGCTGGTGCGCGCGCGCGCTTCGTCGCGCTCTCCGAGCAGGCGTCGTCGCTCGGCTCGCTTGCTCGTCGAGCCCGGGTTCCGCGGCGGGCGGGTTCCTGCGGCGGGCGGCCTCGCGCTGCTGCGCGCCACCGGGCGCTTCGCGGCCGCGCATCCCGAGACGCCGAGCGAGACGCTCGGAGAAGGAGCTGCTCGGCGAGCTCGACCGGCTGCGTGGCCGGGCTTCGGCCGCAGCGTCGAGTTCACGCGCGTGTTCCGCCACCGCTTCGGCGCGCCGCGCCTTCGACGTCGGCGCCTATCGCGCGCTGGCGCGCTTCGAACGCGTGCAGGCCGACCGGCGCGCCGCGGGCCGCCGGCTCGAGTTCGCGGGCGACTATCTGCGTCCACCCCTCGCTCGAGGGCGCGCGTGCGCTCGGGCGAACGCGCGGCCGCCGCGTTGCTCGGCGACCGCCTGAAGCGATCCTGGAGGAATCCGTGTCCAGCCTGCCCCATGACATGCCCGCCGACTACGGCGCCGCGCTCGCGCGGCTGTTCAACGCGAAGCAGCTCGACGTCGAGGACATGAAGCTGATGATCCTGCTCGAGATGGCGGGCGCGAGCCGCTCTACGCGCGGCTCGCCGAGCTCGTCGAGCCTGCCGGAAGCGAAGGAGCTGCTGCTCCAGAACGGGCGCGAGGAGACCGCGCACGCGCACCGCCTCAAGCGCGCGATCGAGAAGAAGACCGGCGCGGCGTTCGTGCTGCCGACGCTCGCGCAGAACCCGTACGCCACGCCGCCTGCGTTCCCGGCCGTGGACGCGGCGCTGCTCGCGGGCGTCCAGCAGGGCGAGACCGCGGGCGACGTGGCCTACCAGGGCTACGCGGATCACGAGCCCGATCCCGAGATCGCCGAGTGGCTGCGCCAGAGTGGCCGCGAGGAGCTTCGCCACCGCGACCGCGTCGGAAAGGTGATCGAGATCCTCGCGCGCGCCTAGCAGCCACTCGGGCAGATAGGTCTGGAACATCTGCCCGAGCTCGTCCTTCGTGCGCTCGGGCACCTTGTAGTAGGTGCGGATCACCACCGAGCCGTCGGGCTCGAAGCGGTAGGTCTCGGATCGAGAGCGCGGCGGTGGGCCTTGCCGTCAGCGGTGATCGAGTTCTCGAGCGTCCACGCCACCTCGTTGCCGCAGATGAACAGCGTCCCGTCGACGATGCGGAACTTCACGCGCGCCTGGAACAGGTCCCACGAGTCGAGCGCGCAGTGCTCGAAGCCGCGCTTCTCGGGCGTACCGACCGGGTCGAGCATGCGGAAATCGCCCGGCGCGACGCTGCGCCAGTTGCGCGCCCAGCCCGCGCGGTCGCCCGCGTTCCAGAGCGCGACGTAGTTCTTCGCCCAGTCCTGGAGCTGCTGGCGGGTCGGGGATGCCATTCGGATTCTCCTTCCTGATTCTCGCGCGCGGTCGCCCATGCTAGAGGAGTAGACTGTCGAGTGCGCGCCGAAACTCCGACGCGAGGTGTCCCGCATGGCCGGTCGGATCCGCATGGCGCTCCAGATCCCGAACTTCACCTACCCGGACACGCCGCCGTCGCGCGCTGTTCGAGCGCGATCGCGGCGCGCCGCGCGCGCGGGCGGAGGCGGCCGGGCTTCGACGCGGTGTTCGTGATGGACCACTTCTACCAGCTGCCGATGCTCGGCCCGACCCGACCACGAGATGCTCGAGGCGTACCCGCTGCTCGGGCGCGCTCGCGGCGCGACCTCGCGCGTGCGGCTCGGCACGCTCGTCGCCGGGAACACCTACCGGAACCCGGCGCACCTCGCGAAGATCGTCACCACGCTCGACGTCGATCTCGCGCGGCCGCGCGATCCTCGGCATCGGCGCGGGCTGGTTCGAGCCCGAGCACCAGGGCTACGGCTTCGACTTCCCGCCGATCGGCGAGCGGCTGTCGCGGCTCGACGAAGCGCTCCAGATCATCCGCGCGATGCTGCGCGGCGAGAAGCCGACCGTTCGAAGGCCGCTACTACCGCACGCAGGAGGCGCTGAACGTGCCGCGCGCCGGTCGCAGCCGGGCGGCCCGCGCGATCCTGATCGGCGGCACGGGCGAGCAGCGCACGCTGAAGCTGCGTCGGCGCGCTATGCGGACGAGAGCAACTGGACCTGCCCGCCCGAGGAGTTCGCGCGCAAGCTCGAGGCGCTCGACAAGCACTGCGCGGCGGTCGGGCGCAAGCGCAGCGACATCAACGTGACGTGGCTCGGCGAGCCTGCTCGTCGCGCCGACGATGGAGGCGGCCGAGAAGCTGCGCGACGAATACCTGCGCGCGCGCGGCATGGACTGGAGCGTGCTGCCGCCCGCGGTCCGCGAGCGCATCGCCGCGACGATCGTGCTGGGCGACCCCGACACGGTCGGCGAGTTCGTGCAGACGCGAGATCGTCGGCCAGGGGCTCGACGGGATCATCGTGAACCTGCCCGCGACCGGGCACGAGCCCGAGGCCGTGCGAGCTCGCCGCGCGCACGCTCAATGCGGCGCTTCGCTAGTCGCGCCGAGCAGCACCCACAGCGCCGACGGCGATGAAGCCGGCGCCGGCGACCCAGCGCAGCACGCGCGGGTCGACGTGCTGCGCGACGGATACGAGCCCGCGAGCACGCCGAGTCGCCGACGTGAGCACGAGCGCCGCCGCCGACGCCGCGAATACGGTGAGCCGCGGATGCGAGGCGTCGGCCGCGTAGAGCAGCGTCGCGAGCTGGGTCTTGTCGCCGAGCTCGGCGACGAACACGGTCGCGAAGACGGTGGCGAACAGCTTCAGGTCCATGCAGGCCTCCTGTTGGCGATCAGCGCAGGTGCGCGACACTCGCGCCGTCGCCGCCCTCGCTCGGGCTCCGCGGCCTCGAGCCGCGTGACGTAGGGCGATGCCGCGAGGTGCTCGCGGCACCGCCTTGCGCAGCGCGCCGGTGCCGAGGCCGTGGATCACGAGCAGGCGGTCGCGGCCGTCCGACGCGGCGCGATCGAGCGCGGCGCCGAGCACGTCGAGCGCCTCGTCGACGCGCTGGCCGCGCAGGTCGCAGCGCTCGGTGCCGCCGCCGCCCGGCGCCGGTGCGCGCTGCGCGCGCGCACGCAGGCTTCGCGATCGGCGGCTTCGCCCGGCTCCGCGCGCCCGACCGCGCTCCGCGGGCACGACCATGCGCACCGAGCCCACCGTCACCGCGACGCGGCCGCGCCGATCCGGCAGCGCCGCGAGCACGCCCACCGATCCGCCCGCGAGCTTCACCGGATCGCCCGCGCGCGCGCGTTGCCAGTCGATCGGCACGCAGCAGCTCGGCCGGATCGCCGACGACGCCCGCGGCCTCCTCCGCTTCGCGCTGTCGCTCCGGCGAGCGAGACGAGCCGCTCGCGCGCGTGCGCGGCGTCCTGCGCGGTCGCCGACGCGCCGCCGCGCTGGAGATCGCGGATCACCGCGGCGATCTGCGCGTGCGCGTTCTTGAACTGCGCGTCGAGGTCTTCGCGCATCGCGCGGTAGAGCTCGTCGCGCCGCTGCGAGAGCTCTCGAGCTTCTGCGCGGTACTCCGCGCGCACCGCCTCCGACTCCTCGGCGCAGCGCGCGCCGCCTCGCGCTGCTCGCTCTCGAGCGCGGCGCGGCTCGCGGCGAGCTCGTGGAGCATGCGGTCGAGCCGGCGGTCCTCGCGGTCGAGGAACTGGTTGGCGCGCTCGAGCACGTCGCCGCGCAGGCCCATGCGCGCACGCGACCGCCGGTCGCCGAGGAGCTGCCCGGGCAGGCCGACGCGCAGGCGGTAGGTCGGCGCGAGCGTCTCCGGATCGAACTCGACGCTCGCGTTCGCGAAGCGCGGATCGACCTCGGCCATCTCCTTGAGCAGGCTGTAGTGCGTGGTCGCGATCACGCGCGCGCCCGCGATCGGCGAGCGCTCTCGAGGCATCGCCTGCGCGACGCGCGGCGCCCTCGCTCGGATCGGTGCCCGACGCCGACCTCGTCGAGCAGCACGACGAGCGTGCGCGGCGCCGGCGTCGTCGACGATCGCGCGCGAGGTTGGCCATGTGCGCCGGAGAACGTCGACAGGCTCTGCGCGATCGTACTGCTCGTCGCCGATGTCGGCGAGCACCGCGTCGAACAGGTCGACGCGCGCGCCGGCGCCGCGGGCACCTGGATGCCCGCGCGCACGCACAGCGCCGCGAGCGCGACGGCCTTCAGCGCCACCGTCTTGCCGCCCGGCGTTCGGCCCGGAGATCACGAGCACGTGGTAGCTCGTCGCCGAGCCGCGACGTCGTTCGGCACGCGCGCGGCGTCGGGTCGAGGCAGCGGATGCCGCAGCTGCGAGCGCGCCAGATGATGCCCTGCGTCGCCGACCTCGGGCGCGTCGCGCGCATCTCGCTGCGCGAGCACCGCGCGCGCGAAGGCGACGGTCGATGTCAGCTGCGAGCGCTGTCGAGTCCCGGTCGTCGATCTCGTGGCGCGGCCGCCGCCGACCGAGCTGCGAGAGCTGCGCGCAGCACGCGGCGCGATCTCGCGCTCCACGTCGAGCTCGGACGCGCTTGTGCTGGTTGTTCGAGCTCGACGAGCGCCTGCGGGCTCGATGAACAGCGTGGTTCCCGGAGCCCGAGGCGTCGTGCACGATGCCGCGGATCTGGCCGCGGCTGTCGCCGCGCGCACGGGCAGCACGTAGCGGTCGTTGCGCACGGTGAAGTAGCGCGTCCGAGAGTCGCGCGCGCATCGTCGGGATCGCGCAGGATGCGCGCGAGCCGCTCGGTGGATCGCGCGGCGAGACTGCGGCTCTCGCGCGCGCGGCGGCGAGCGCAGGTGACGCCGCGTCGCGAACCTCGCCGTACGGCTCGAGCGCAGCGCGTCGATGCTCGCGCTCGAGCTCGGCGCGCTCGGGCCAGCACGCGTCGGCGCGCGTCGGCGAGCCGCGGCGCCGCCTCCGCGCGCGCCGCGAGGAAGCGCTGCGCGTCTCGCGCAGCGCGGCGAGCGTGTGCCGACCGCTCGACGCAGCTCCTCGCCCGCGAGCGCTCCGCCGCGCATCGCGCGCGCGAGCGCGTCGCTCGAGACCTCGCTCGACGCCGGCGAGCGGCGGCGCGTCGCCCGCAGCGAGCATCGCGCGCGCCTCCGGCGGTCTCGAGCGCGGCGCTCGCGCGTCGGCCTCAGCGGTCGGCTCGAAGCCGGCGCGAGCGTCGGCTCCAGGCTGCGGCGCGAGCGCCGCGGCGCCCGCGCGGCGTGCGGGCCGCAGCCGCCAGCCGCGCCTGTGAATGCAGAGGCCAGTCGAGGCCGTTCGAGCGTTTTCTGCGTGATACTGAAGTGCAAGCGATCCTCGCCGGGGCTTCGGCAAGCGCGCGGGCGAGTCTCATTGCCTGCAACTTACACTGTGACCGAAATGGTAAAGGTCGATGCCGAGCAATCAGGGCTCCACACGAGGCCGTCCTCGAATCGACGCGCTCGACTCGACCAGCTGGAGCGCGGAGCGAGATCGTCGCCGCGATCCACCGCGAGGATCAAGCGCGCCTGGGACGCGGTCGGCCGCGGTGCTGCCGCGCGATCGGTCGGGCGGCCGACGTGCTGGTCGTCGCGCTGTCGGGCGGCGGCGCGCTGGTTCAACGTCGGCGCGGGCACGAGCGGACGCATCGGGCGCGCTCGACGCCGCCGGAGATTCCGCCGACCTTCGGCCTGCCGACGGACCGCGTGCAGGCGATCGTGGCCGGCGGCGAGCGCGGCGCTGCATCCGCGCGGTCGAGGGCGCGGAGGACAATCCCGAGTCGCGCCGCGCTGGGAGCTGCGCGAGCGCGGGCTCGCGCCCGGGCGACGCGGTCGTCGCGATCTCGGCCAGCGGGCACACCCCGTTCACGCTCGGCAGCCTCGACGCGCGCGCACGCCGTCGGCGCGCGCACGATCGGCATCACCTGCGATCCGGGCTCGCCGCTCGCGGAGGCCGCGGAGATCGCGATCGTGCCGCTAGGTGGGTCCCGAGGTGATCGCGGGCTCGCACGCCGCATGAAGGGCGGACCTCGCGCAGAAGATGGTGCTGCACGCTGCTCTCGACCGCCGTGATGGTGCGCCTCGGGCTACGTCGACGGGAACCTGATGACGAACCTCGCGACCGGCCTCGGACAAGCTGCGCCAGCGCGGCGCTGCGGATCGTGATGGCGCTTGCGCGCTGCGATCGCGACGCGCGCGGCGGAGCTGCTCGCGGAGTGCGGGGGCAACGTCGCCGGGCGGCTTTGCGCATTCTCTGCACGCGAGAGGCTCCGCGCGCGTGTGGGTTGACCTGAAGCCAGGGCCGATGACCGCGCTCCTGCTCGCGCTCGTGCTCGTCCTGGCGCTGCCTGGCCCCGACCCCGGCCACCGCGTCCACGACTTCGCGCAGCGTGCTCTCGGCGGCGCAGCGGCAGGAGCTTCGGGGATCTCTCGCAGCGACGTCGAGGGGGCGACGACGGCCGAGCTCGCCGTGGTGGACGGTCGCATCGCCTGCCAGGGCATGAGCGATCGACGACTACGCGCGCGCGCTGTTCAACGAATGGAGGATCGGCAAGCGCGGCGTGAACAGCGGCGTGTCTACGCTCGCTGGTCGCGCCGAACGAGCGGCGCGTGCGGATCGAGGTCGGCTACGGACTCGACGCCGCTCACCGACGGGTCGAGCGGCGAGATTGTGGAGGTCGATCGCGCGGTGGAGTCGTATCGCGGGGACGACGCCCGCGAAGCGACGGGCCTTCGAAACCGTTCTCGCGGTCGCTTCGCAGTCGCCGACCGGACGGATCGATCCGAACGATCTCGTCGGACGCCGCGCGCGGCGGACGAGTACACGGGCGCGCTCAACCGCCGGCAGATCGCGCTGCGCTATCAGGATGCGGTCGCGGCGCGCGGTCACTGGCGAGGAGGACGCGCGGGAAGATCCGGACACCGAGTTCGCGGCAGGTGACAGCAACGGGCGGGTTACGCCGCTTACCGCCAGTAGTTCTTGACCCCGGATCCACAACCATGTGGAATGGTCCATCTCCCGAGGTGGCCCATGACGCGACGAAGCGCGACGCTCCTGTCGTGCATCGTGCTCGCGACCGCGCCGTCGCTCGCGCGGATCCGGGTCCGGCCTACCTCCTGAAGGACGTCAACACCCAGGCGTCCGGCTTCCTGGACGTGAAGACGCGCATCGTCGAGATGGGCGGCGTCGCGGGTGCCTTTTCACGGCGACCGTGGGGGAGGCGATGGGCTGTGGCGGACCGACGGCGGCACCGCCGGGCACGTCGCTCGTGAGGGACTTCGGAGTCCTCGGCTGTTGCCCAGGCTCTATCGTTTCGAACGGCGCGCTGTACTTCTTGCTTCACCAACGAGGGCTCGAATGGGACGGGGCCCGCTTTGTCTGGAAGAGCGACGGCACGACGGCGGGCACGGTCCTCGTTCAGGACATGGTCAGCGGTAGCCAAGGCCAGTGGCCCAACGAGCTCGTCGACGTGAACGGCACCGTGTTCTTCGTGGCAGCCGAGCATCGTCACCAGCTCGCTGTGCAAAACGACGGGACCCCTGCCGGCACCGCGTGCCTCAAGTCCTTCGGCGCGGTCAGCACGGGCGCGGGCCTCCGATCTGGTGAACGTGAACGGGGCGCTCTTCTCCGCCGCCGACAGCGCAGGCGGGCGCGAGCTGTGGAAAAACGACGGCACAGATCGCCGGGACGGTGGTCGTGAGGACATCGTGCCGGGCAGCGGGCAACGCGTCGCCCGACTATCTCGTGAACCTGAACGGGACGCTCTTACTTCGCCGCCACCGACAGCGCGAACGGGCGCGAGCTGTGGAAGAGCGACGGCACGGCGGCGGGAACGGTTGCTCGCGACGGACATCGCACGGATCCGGCGGCGCTCGACGCCGCAGAATCTTCACAGCGCTCGGCGGCGCGCTCTACTTCGCAGCGAGCGACGGCGTGAACGGCAGCGAGCTCTGGAAGAGCGACGGCACCACGGCCGGCACGCGCGCTCGTGAAGGACATCGAGGCAGGACCGGGTGAGCTCGATTCCCGGCGATTTCGGTGGCTTTGCCCGCGGGAAGATCTTCTTTACGGCCGACGACGGACCGGACGGCCGGGAGGTCTGGATCACCAGACGGCACTGGCGCCAGGACCCTGCTGACGAGGGACGTTTTGCGGCGGTCAGCGTGCGTCACGCGCCGACGTGGCTGGCGGCCAATGGCGGCGACCGGCTCTACTTCGTCCAGTACGGCCCGGTCGGCGGCGTCAGAGCTGATTCGAGAGACGGTGGGACGTCGCGGGGAGCCGTGATGGTCGCGGACCACTCGGACCCGGACCGGTCGGCGGCCTGTCCGCGAGTTCCTCGGGATGGCGAGCGGTCGGCTGCTTTCTTCCAGGCGCTGCGGGCCCGGAACCGGGAAGCAGCTCTGGAAGAGCGACTGGCCCACGGCCGCGGGGCTTGCGGCAGCGCGATCACGAGTTCGGCGACCGCCTCCAGCGGGCCCTCGCTACTTACCGAGGTCGGTGGCCGCTACTTCTTCGGGGCGGACGACGGCATCCACGGCGCCGAGCTGTGGAAGCCGGACGGCACGGCCGCCGGCACGGTGTTCCGTGAAGGACATCAATCCGGGGTCGTCTCCCGCGAAGACACGGTCTTCCTCAGCTTCGCAGACGTGAACGGCACCGCGTTCTTCCTGGCCTGGCCTGACTGGAGACCGTCCCGTCGCCGTTTCGCGCTCCTGTCGTACGAGCTGTGGAAGAGCGACGGCACCGAGAGCGGGGACAGCAGTGCGTGTGACCGACATCCGGTCGGAAGCTCCTCGGGGCCGATCGATCCCTTCCTCCTGCGTCGTGAACGGGCACGTTGGTCTTCCAGAGGTCGCGGCCGACGCGAGGCGGCAGCGAGCTGTGGAAGAAGCGACGGCACCAGCGCCGGCTTTTGAATGCTCGTGAAGGAGATCGCAGCGGGGTTCGGCCAGCTCGGGCCCCATTGGCCTGGTGGACTTCGGCGGCACGCTGTTCTTCCAGCGCCGAGGAGGGGCACCGGCGTGAACCGCGACTCTGGAAGAGCGGCGGGACCGCAGCGGGCACTGGTGAAGGTCGTGGAGATCCAACCCGAACGGGGCTGGGGGTCCGGCGGGTCTGCAGGTCGTGAACGGCACGCTCTTCTTCGTCGCCGACGGGACGGCGTCCACGGCCGCGAACTCGTGGAAGAGCGCGACGGCACTGCGGCGGGAACGGTGCTCGTCGCGGACATCTGGCCCGGGAACTCCAGTTTGAATCCGACTCTTGGCAGCCTCCAGGAACGTGAACGGAACGCTGTACTTCTTCGCCCAGACTCCGACGTCTGAACCTTTACCGCGATCTATGGAAGACCGACGGCACCGCAGCAGGCACCGTGCAGGTCGACGCCATCGCACAGCCGGACGTCGTCGCCCTTCGAGCCTCGTCAACGCGAATGGCACGCTGTTCTTCTGCGGCCACCACGCGTCCTCCCACGCCTGCGGGCCGGGAGGTGTGGAAGACCGACGGCACGCCGTCCCGGCGCGCCGTGCTCGTGAAGGACATCTTTGGCAGGACCGACCGGGCTGCCGAACGGTTCTCCCTCGTCCGCGTCCTTGTTCCCTCCCACTCTCACGTGCTCCAGGATCGCGCGCGATGGTCTTTTCCGGGAACGACCAGCGTGACGGGTAGCGAGCTCTGGATGACCGACGATGGCACGAGCGCGGGCACACGCGGCGGCTGGCGCGACGTGTCGGCGTTCGGCGGCTCGAATCCGCCGAACTTCAAGCTCGCCGGATCGACTGCTCCTGTTCTCGGCCGTCACGCCTGCAAGAGCCGGCCGCGAGCCCTTCGCGATCCCGGTCGCCACCGCGCTCACCGACGCGGATCTCGACGGCCTCTGCTCGACACGCAGGAGGCCGCGCTCGGTACCGATCCCTTCGATGCGGACAGCGACGAGGGACCAGCTCTCCGACGGCGCGCTGGGGGTGGGCTACCGCACGGCACGGATCCGCTCGCCTACGACACCACGATGGCGACGGCTATGGCGGCGGCTTCGAGGTCAGCGGCGGGCGGCGACCACGCTTCGACCACGCAGAGCGTCCCGGCGATCCCCGTCGCGGTCTGGGGTCATGTGAGATGTGGTGCCACGCGGCGATCCTGCTCTCCACTGCCGCACTCTCGGCGAGGAAGACACAGCGGAGCTGACTCTTCGCGCGCTCTCGATGATGCAGCTCGATTAGCGGATCGTCACTGGCGCTGCGTCCGAGTGCGTCGAGAGGGGCCCGGTTGCGTCGGGTCTGCCAGCCCGGCGCGACACGATTCGTCACGTACCCGAAGGCGACGCGGGTCTGCCGGGATCGGCGAAGCCGACTCGCACCACACCAGCGCCGAAAGTGCTGCACGAACGCGCGCTCGCTGCGACCGAGTCGTCGGCGTGTCGAAACGTCGGAGCGAACCCGAGCCCGGACTTTCGATGTTTGCTCTCACCGAGCGCCAGGGCTTGCAATCGGCGGCCGACTGGACCCGCGTCGCCTCGGTAGAGCCAGATCGGATGACACGATCCGGTTCGGCTCTGAGGATCGCCGCGTAAGAGCTTGCTGGCGAGACCGTGCGCGGTCGCGTGAGCGTTCGCGGCCAGAAGCTACGCGCCCCGCCATTCCGCGGTGTGCGACGACACCGCCCGAGCCGTACCGCCGGCGGGTTCACGTAACGCGAGCGCGATCATCCGGCGCGTGTCTGCGTCGCGCGATGCGCGCGCTTGCGGTCGGAAGCGTCCCGCAGCTGCCGGGCGGCGACTCGAAAGATGACCTCAGCGCACCGGCTCTGGGCGATCCGGCGGCATCGCGCGCCAGACGTCGGCGCCGATCGCGGTGATCGCGAGTTCGACACGGCGCGCTCGGCGGGCAAAGTGACCGCCCGCGCGGTGGAGCGATCTCGCACAGCAATACGTAA
>ERZ1370068.656-contig-10600_pt1 | contig 35206 bp, 63 predicted proteins | sample MGYA00561227_ERZ1370068 | MGnify/ENA primary metagenome ERZ1370068 (study PRJEB38410, sample SAMEA6850437) | metagenome | study: Metagenomic assessment of the ecological functions of the soil: analysis of the soil microbiota associated with the...
AAGTTACGTATTGCTATTCAGCGCGGCGACGCCGACGATCAGGCCGATCGCCAGAGACATCGCAATCTTCTCGAGCGTCAGAGCTGAAAAGAGCGAACGGTTCATTTCCGTCCAATCCTGTTTCAGGTAGTCGCTTCCCAAGCTTCTCCTGATGACTTCAGAAATCTGGGGCTGCAATCACATCATCGAGGCGCAGCTGAATGTGATCCACCTGATCCTTGTCGAAGAGACGTTTCGCTGTCTCGGATCGAGACGATACCCGAACGTCGAATCGGCTTCGAGCAGACCAGTCTGAATGTTCCGACCACCCGCATTCGCCTCGGCCTCGGCATCATGCCCATCGGTGAGCGTTCCCTGCGCCGTCAACAACGACACTTCGTCGCCCACCTCCACCCTCAGCTTTGCCGCCAGGTCCTTGCCCAGAACGATTCCGTCGAGCCCCCGTGGCCATTTTTGAGCCGTCGAGATCGCCATTCAGCATGGGCCTCGCTTCCACGTCGGTCACTTGAGGCTCGAGATCGGGATCGATGCCCTTGATCGAGATCGGCACCGCCCCTGCGACGCGGACACCAAGCCCTGGCCGGGAATCGCCGGCGCGGCACCGATGACGTCGGGAAGCTGACGAAGCTTGTCGGACTCGGCACGCTCGTCGACGATACCGCCGAGTTTCCAGACGTAGACGTGCGGAGTCGAACCCAGGATGCGGTCCCTCAGCTCTGTTGGAGCCCCGTCATGATCGCCAGCGCGATGATGACGGCCATGACACCCACCATGACCCCGATCGTCGTGAAGGCGGAAATGACCGAGATGAACGCCTGCCGCGTTTGGCGAGCAGATACCGGACGGCGATGTGGCTGCCGAACGGAACGTCCATCAATCTCGCTTTCGCAGCAACGGAAACAGGATCACGTCACGAATCGACGGACTGTTGGTCAGGAGCATCACCAGCCTGTCGATGCCGAGGCCTTCGCCGGCGGTCGGCGGAAGCCCATATTCGAGCGCCCGGATGTAGCCTCGTCCATTTCGTGGGCCTCGAGATCCCTCGGGCACGGTCGTTCAACTGGGCCTCAGGCGCCGCCTCTGCTCGACTGGGTCGTTCAACTCGCTGAAGGCATTCGCAACCTCAAAGCCACCGATGTTACAGCTCGAACCGCTCGACGGTGTCGGAATCGTCGGGTTTCTGCTTCGAAAGTGGCGAAACTTCCGTAGGAAAATCACACGAACGTCGGCTGGATCAGGCCATCTTCACCGAGCGCCTCGAAAGGCTCGTTGTGATCTTGCCAGCTCCCTGACCGGCCTGGATCTCGACACCGAGCCGTGTTTGGCAATAGCCGCTACAGTCTCGATTCCGCAGATCCGCTTCGGCAACACTGGTGGCCAAGTCGGTGGCTGGTGGCGGCGCACATACGGCTTCACGCAAGGACAGTCGGGCGAAAGGGAGCCTTGAACGAGATCTGATGATCGCCGAAGGGGACTTCGTCCAATCCGTGGACAGCATGCACGACGTCCGGAATCATCTCCTCCGTCAGCTTCATCAGCGCTTGATAATCGGCATAAGCCTCGTAGAACTCCATCATCGTGAACTCGGGGTTGTGCTGCGTCGAAATCCCCTCGTTGCGAAAGTTCCGGTTGATCTCGGAACACTCGCTCCATACCACCGACCGTCAGCCGCTTGAGATAGAGCTCTGGGCGCGATGCGAAGGTACAGAGTACATGTCGAGCGTGTTGTGGTGCGTGACGAAGGGCGCGCGCCAGCGCGCCGCCTGCGACACGGTTGCATCATCGGCGTCTCGACCTCGACGTACCCGCGCGCCGTCATGAACGAGCGGAGTGCTCGTGACGATCTCGGCTGCGTGTCTCGAAGACGCGCCGCGAGTCGGGGTTCACGATCAGGTCGAGATAGCGCTGCCGGTAGCGAATCTCGATGTCGGTGAGGCCGTGCCACTTTTCGGGCAAGGGCAGGGAGACACTTTGCCAGGAAGTGGAGACGCGATGCCCAAATCGTCAGCTCGTTGGTTTTCGTGCGGAAGAGATGGCCCTCCACGCCAACCCAGTCGCCAAAATCGAGGAGCTTGAAGACCCTGGAAGTCGAGTTGCGGCAGAGAGTCCTGACGAATGTAGACCTGTATCTTCGACAGGCCGTCGGACAAGACCAGGAAATTCGCCTTGCCGAACGATCGAATCGCGAGAATGCGCCCGCTCGTGACCGTATCCACACGTTCGGCTTCGAGCTCTTCGCGGCTTCGCGGCCGTGACCCCCCGGCAAGTTGCGACACGGTGTGCCGCCGCTCGAACGCGTGCGGGTAAACTTCCACGCCTAACTTGGCCAACCTCTTCAGATTGGCACGACGCTGCTCTATCTTGTTCTGTCTTCAGAGGACATGTGGCTCGCAGACACCTCGCCGCGGTCAGTACTCTCGGTCGCAAGTTTCTTTCTGAATGGCATCAAGCATCCCGTTGATGAACTTCACCGCATCTTCGGTGCTGAAGGTGCGTGCCAGTTCGAGAGCCTCGTCAATTACGACGGCCGGCGGCGTGTCCGGCGTCTGTCATCAGCTCATTGACCGCCAGGCGCAGGATCAATCGATCGACGACCGCCATACGCTCCGGCCGCCAACGCTCTGCCGTCTCGGCGATCAGAGGATCGATGCTGGCAAGCCTGGCGACGGTGTCGCGCGCCAAGGTCGACGCAAAACTGCGGAAATCGTCGGCTGGCGGAGCTTCGTCAGGCCATTGGCACGAGAAGAACGTCTCGACCGCTCGTTCGATATCAACCTTGCCGATCTCCCACTGGTAGAGGATCTGCAGCGCCGCTTCTCGGGCTCGATGACGAGGATGCTTCCTCACGTCGCTTGTTTGAGCTCCGCGACGACTGCGACCATGTCAATCGCCGCGGCAGCGGCTTCCCATCCCCTTGTTCGAGGGTCCTTCGCCCGCGCGCTCGATGGCTTCCTCAATCGAGTTCGTCGTCAACATCGCCGAAGGCCATCGGGACGCCCGTCGCTCCAGCCGCCGTTTCGATCCCGCGAGCGACCGCCGACGCGAGGTATTCGAAGTGAGGCGTTTGACCCCGAACGATGCAGCCGGAGACAAACGACCGCCGCAAAGCCGCCCTGCTGCGCGGCATGGCGAGCGGCAATCGGAATCTCAAACGCTCCGGGGACACGCACGACCACCAGGTCCTCAGCCGCGGCGCCGGCAGCTGTTAGTGCTGCGATAGCGCCAGCCTGCAGGCGATCGGTGACGAAGTCGTTATAGCGGGACACCACGAGCGCGAAACGCAAGCCCGCAGCCGAACCCGTTCCTTCTATGACTCGTGCACCAGTCATGAACGCCGCTTCACCTTTCCACTGGCGCCGGGGCCCCACCTCCCGCAGGCGCCCTATCTTCCTTTGAACACCGGCTTGCGCTTTTCCAGAAAGGCCCGCGTCCCCTCGCGCATGTCCTCGGTCGCCGCCACAAGGCCGAACAGCGTCGCTTCGTGCACGCAGGCCTCCGCGAACGGCATGTCGAGCCCCGTATTGATAGCGTCGATGATGTAACGGGTGGCGACAGGGGCCCGATCCGCCAATTCCGCAGCCAGCTTTCGCGCCTCGGCCAGAAGATCGGCTGCCGGGACGACTCGGTTGACCAAACCAACGCGAGCCGCCTCCTCCGCTCCAATCGGAGAACCGGTCAGAATCATCTCGAGCGCCTTGCCCTTCCCGACAAGCCGCGACAACCGTTGCGTGCCGGCGTAGCCAGGAAGAATCCCCAACGTGATTTCGGGCAGCCCGAGCCTGGCGTTGTCGGCGGCAAGCCTCAAGGTGCACGCCATCGCCAGCTCGCAGCCGCCGCCCAGAGCGTAGCCATTGATGGCGGCGATGACAGGCTTGCCCATGTTCTCAATCAGGTCGAAGACGTGCTGCCCGCTTCAACGCGTGCTCGCGTCCGGTCGTCGGAGTCTGGACGGCCAGTTCGTTGATATCCGCACCGGCGACGAACGCCCGGTCTCCTGCCCCGGTCAGAATGAGGCTGCGAACATCTTCGTCGCTTTTCAGGTCGAGAATGGCACGACGCAAGGCATCGAGGGTTGGCGCATCGATCGCATTGAGCACACGCGGGCGATTGATCGTGACAATGGCGACGGCGCCGTCCCGTTCGATCAGCAAGTTGTCGTAGGGCATGACCTCTCTCGAGATGGATCCGCTAGAGGGGAAGGGATACATCAACCAGCCCGCCACGATCGCCGCGACCACAAAGCCGGCGAACAGCATGCCTCCCAGTCGCAACTGCTCCCGCACATCGTCCTTCGTGAGAACCGCAAAAACGAGGGGAGACGAAGAACGCGAAGACGATGAGAAGCAGAAGGTGACTTCTGCATTACTTTCTGCCGACGGATCGCACTCACACGTCGATGACGACGAGAAGGTTGAGGAGTCCGGCCACGATTAAGCATGTGTTGCCGCATTCGCGTACGTCACGGCACGCACATCACCTGCACTGTAGCCGAAGGCAGTCGCCACGAAATACGGAATACCGATCCCGAGATCGGCGAACGCCATGAGCCCGGCCAGCGCGTCCGGAGAAGTCGAGTGGAAACGGCCAAAACAGCCGGCCGTGAATCGCCAGGCCGATGGCAAACATGAGCGGCAGGGCGATCAGTAGAATCAGTCCTTTCGACCGTCGCCCGAGCCACAAGTGGCCGACACCCGGGATCGCCCAGGAGGCTACGCACAACAAGACAAGTGAGTTCGATTGCGTTTGTCTGACGGTCGCCGGCACGACTCGTTAGTTTACAGTATCCACTCTGTCGTGGCCGATTCCACCGTGCACACGATCCAGGCGACAGCGGCGCCAAGTGAGAGACCGCTCACAGCGCGTATCCAGTTCGCCGGAGGTTTCCGGTCGTCCACTGCACGCGAGAGTGGCGACGATAGGTATCGCGGAGACGAGAAGCGCATTCCTCGCAACACCGAAGCCCGGCCACGAAAAAGCGCTTTCCCTGGCGAAGGAGCTGACTTCGGCGATCGCTGAACAACCACAGCAGTGCAGCCGCCGCGGCCGCGCTCGCGTAGATGCCCAGACAGCGAGCACACACCGGCGTCTGAACACCAAACAAGTGAAATGAGCGCTCAGGTCGCTGATGACACACCAAGCTTCCAATCACATAGGTCACGAGGGCCAACCCATACCCAGCGGACGTTTGCAGAGACGCTCCCGGCCTACCAGGAACGTCGCGAGTGGAATCAGCGCGAACCATCCAATCGAGACGACAACGAACGCGCTTCTGAGCTTTGACATCCCTCTCAGACAGTCTCTTAGCTGAACTGTGCTCGGACGCTGATCAGTATCAGGCACGAACCGTGCGAGAAGCTTCGCTCGTTTCAAATGCTACACTTTCGCCCCATGCGACGCGATGTGATAGCCGTGGCTCTTGTGTCGGCGACGCCCTCATGATCGAGCTTGGCACTGACCCGGATCTTCTCGTGGGTGATGATACCACTTCGCGTTCCTGGCAATTTCGATCGCGCCGTTTCGGGCTGAGCGCGAGCGGAGTGTTCGCCTTACGTCGCTCGCCGCTGGCTCGATCGTTATCCAACGGGTCCATTGCTTGCGCGCCAGGCCGCGATCTACGCCGCGCGCACCGTTGCCGCTCTGTTCGTGCTCGTTCGGCTTCGCGTGGGACTCAACTATTCGGTGCGAAATCTGGAGGTGATGCTCCTGATTTACGGCCTCGCGGCTTTGCCTTTCTTCACCGGAGGTCTCGGTCATCACGCTGGCCGTTTCTCGGTTGGCGCGCGATCAACGTCGTATACGCGGCCGATCTGACCGGGGCCGCTGCCGGCTGCCTCGCGCTGGATTCCGCTTCTGACCGTCTTGGCGCCCGGGCGGTCGTTCTTTCTGCGGCGACACTGGCGCTGATAGCCGCCGTCCTGTTCGCGCCGCCGGCTCTACGCCTCGCGTTACACCGGCGGAGGGGCGGCAGCGATGGTCGCCTTGATTGCCGGGACGGCTTCGGCTTGGTCACATTTGACGTGACCGACGCGCCAAGGGACACGTCGGCGACCGCACGCTCTTTCAGCAAATGGAATTGCGTTTTCGCGAATCGGCGTCTACGAACGCACACACGATGATTGGTCGCTCAGTTTCAAATACAAAAGGCGCGCTCCCGGACACGCGCTACATGGATATCGACTCGGCTGCTTCGACGCCGATCCTGCACGTCGAGCCAGATCTCGGCAACGTGAGCACCTGAGATACGAGCTGACGGCTCTCGCATACCACCTCAAAGAACAGAATCAGTCGACCGGAACCTCGGAATTGACGGTCTGGATCGGATCAAACTCCTCCGGGAGCCGCTTCCGAGCCGGCGGGATTTTCCGCCTTGGTGATCGGACCCGGGCGGCGGCGCGCGATCTGGTGTCCGGCCCCGGTTTTCGGCGCTCGCCACGTTGACGGCGTCGAGATCAATCCAATCATTGCCAACGACGTGATGCGGGATCGCTTTCGTGAGTTCTCGGGCGGTATCTACACTCATCCACGAGTCCGAATCGCCATAGACGATGGGAGAAGTTTCGTTCGAAGGACGCCCGACCGCTACGACGTCATTCAGGCCTCTCTCGTCGACACCTGGGCTGCCACTGCAGCAGGCGCGTACACCCTGACCGAGAACACTCTGTACACGGTCGAAGCGTTCAACGACTATCTCGATCACTTGACTGACGACGGCATGCTCTCGATTACCAGGTGGGTATTCGACGGCTTACGCCTCATTTCGCTCGCACAGGCCGCCTGCGAATCGCGCGGGTATTGATGCGCGGCCCGCGCCTCGGCGATCGTCCGTCACGATCAGCGTCGCACACGTTCCTGCTGAAGAAATCACCCTTTACCAAGAGCGAGCTCGCGGCACTCCATGACACGTCGGATCGCCTTGGGTTCCAGGTGCGTATTCTCCAACGCTGGACCTGTCGCGAACCGAAGCTGAATGGGTGGACGGGAAGAATACCGCCGACTACGCGAGGCTGATTCGCGCGACCGGATCGCGACCGGTTCTACGACGAACACGAGGACGACATCACGCCGACGACCGACAATCGGCCGTTCTACTTTCATCACGACCAAGTTGAAGGACCAGGTTCAGATTGCCTTCGGCCGCACCATGCTGTTCGGCAGTGGCTTGAGCGCGCTGCTCACGTTGATGTGGGATTTCGACGGCGCTGGTCGTTCTGTTCATCGTCTGTCCGCTGGCAATCGCCGGGGGCCGCTTCCTCGAGGCTGGTTGCGCTGGCTCGTCTACTTCGGATCGCTCGGTGCCGGTTTCATGTTGATTGAGGTCGCCGTTCTTCAGCGGTTCGTCCTGTTACTGGGCCATCCCAGTACTCGCTGACCGTCACTCTGTTCTCGCTGCTCTCGGCACTGGCCTTGGCGCCGCGTGGAGCCGTCGGATCGGCGACGGAGCGCTGACGCGATGGGCGGGAGTGGCGTTGGTCATGGTCGCTGCGATGGGGGCGCTCGTGATCGTCATCCTGACGCCAGGTCGATCAACTGGGCAGTCCCCTTCGCGCGACCGACCCGTATTGCCATCGCCGTCGCCTTGCTCTTGCCGATGGGCCTCTTCTGGGAGTCCCCATGCCCGCCGGTCTCAGGCTGTTACGGGCTCGGGCGCCTCAGATGGTGACCTGGGCGTGGGGCATCAATGGGGCGCTCTCCGTTCTCGGGGCCACGCTCGCCATCTTCATGGCCATGAACTGGGGCTTCAACGTCACCCTTCTTGCCGCTTCGGCCATTTATCTCTTGGCTTGGGGTTCGCTGAAACTGGCAACCGGAGTGACCACTTAATTAACTGTTTCTAAAGACGTTATATGAAATGAAACCTGCGGTGGCCCAACGGCGTCTAACGTCGTTGAACAATTGAACACCGTTCAACTAGAGTAAGGCGCATGGGAATCAAGGCGAGAGGCGGAGCGAGACCGCGAGGCTGTGCGGCGCGCCATTCTCGACGCCGCTCGAGAGCTGTTCGTCGCCGAGGGCTACCAGAACGTTTCCATCCGGAAGATCGCCGAGCGAATCGAGTACAGCCCGGCGGCGATCTACAGCTACTTCCCCAGTAAAGACGACATCTTCTTTGCTCTCGCCGAGGAAGGCTTCCGGCTGCTTGGCGGACCCGTCGATCCCAACTCCGACAAGCTCCAGCCGCTCGATTCGTTGGATCGGATCCGAGTCCTCTTCAGAACCTGTACGACTTCAGCCGCAACCATCCTCAGTACTTCACGCTGATGTTCGTCGATCATTCGGTGCCTCGCATCGTCCGGAGTATACGAGCGCTTCGAATTCGTCCGCGAGATGAAAGCTCCCTGGTCGCGCACGTTCAGCGCTGCATCGACGAGAAGAACACTGCCGCCGTCGGTGCGGATCCGATGGTAGCCCTACACCTGCTGACTATCGCCGTGCTGGGCGTCGCGGGAATGCGGCTGTCGGACAGGGGGCCCACCGAAATAGCCGATGAACTCGCCCGCGACGTCATCAATGTCGTCCTGGCGGGCCTTCAATCAGGGATTCATTTGCACTCGGTCGCGGCGCCTTTATGCCACTGCCGGGGAGCAACAGGTCGGCGTGTCCAGCGAGGAGTTGTCTGATGAACCGGATCCCCTCGAGTTTTGCGCTCATCGCATGGCTCGGAGTTGCCTTCGTAACCAACGCCTGCAGCGCGGCGGACGGAAAGACCAAAGATCGCGAGACCGTCGCCCCGAACCGGATATCGGTCGCGCCCGTCGACGTTGTCGAACGGCCGATCGCGCGCTTTATTCACGCAACCGGGACGCTCATGGCTGAAGAACAGGCCGGCGTCGCCGCCGAAACGGCGGGCCGCGTCGTCGCGACGCCGATCGAACGTGGGACGGCGCACGTCTCAAGGCGCCGAGCTGATTCGTCTGTCGCCAGCAGAAACTGAAGCACAGGTCAAGGAAGCCGAGGCGAACGCGGCCCAGATCGAGGCCCGCCTCGGCCTGACGTCCGGCACGCCCTTCGACGTGAATACCGTGCCCGAGGTTCAGAACGCCAAGGCCGCGTTCGAGCTTGCGCAGAGCGAATTCGCGCGCATTCGCTCACTCCTCGATCAGAAGGTGGTTTCGCAGTCGGAATACGACCAGAGACGCGCCCAGATGGAAGCGGCGCGACAACTCTATGAGGTCGAGCCAAGAACGGCGCGGCCCAGCAGTATCAGTCCCCTGCAAGCGGCGCGGGCGCGCGTCGTCTTGGCGCGCAAGGCGCTGTGCGGATACGGTGGTGCGCGCTCCGTTTACAGGTCTCGTCGCGGAGCGACTGGTTTCGGTCGGCGATTACGTCACGCGGGGCATGAAAGTGGCGGTCGTCGTCCGTATCAATCCACTCCGTGCTCAGCTGACGGTGCCCGAGCAGTTCATCTCTGCCGTCGCGGTCGGGCAGCCGATCGCCTTCGAGGTGGACGCTTATCCGGGCCGCCAATTCGCCGCGACACATCCGCTACGTCGTCGCCGACCCTGCAGGCGGATCGGCGCGCTCACAGTCGAAGCCGCCGTGCCCAATCCCAACTACGAGCTCAAACCAGGCTTGTTCGCCACCGCAAAGGTGCAACAGTCGAAACCGACACCGGCCATTCTCGTTCCGGCAGCCGCGGTGCGGCCGGCGCCGGCGCCAGCCGCGTTTATGTCGTCAAGGGAGATTACGTTGAAGAGCGTGTCGTGACGGTCGGCCAATCGGTCGATCAATCGATAGAAATCACGAGTGGGCTTGCCGTCGGCGACCGCGTCGCGACAGCGAATGTCGCTCAGCTCACGGACGGAAGTCCGATTACCAACTGATCGTCATCGTTCTCGGGGTTCTGGGTTCGACATTGGCTCGAGGTCTCATCATGCAGTGGCTCGCCGCACTTTGCGTCAAGCGACCGGTCTTTGCGACGGTCCTCATCCTGTCGCTGACGGTCGTCGGCATATTCTGGGTTCACCCGACTGGGCGTCGATCGATTTCCGAAGATCGACTTCCCTACCATCGTCGGTCACCACCGTCCAGCCTGGCGCCGCGCCCGAGCAGATCGAAACCGAAGTCACCGACAAGATTGAAGAAGCCGTCAACACCATCAGCGGCATCGACGAGCTGCGCTCGATCTTCGTCAGAAGGCGTATCGCAGGTGATGATCAGCTTCTTACTGAGAAAGACACGAACATCGCTGCCCAGGAAGTTCGCGACAAAGTCAATAGCGTTCTGCCGCTGCTGCCCAAAACGATCCAGCAACCCCGGGTCGACAAGTTGGATCCGGACGCCGCGCCCGTGCTGAGCGTCGGCGCTGAGCGCTAGTCGGCCCATCCGGGACATCACCGAATACGCGGACAAGGTGCTTCGCCGTCAGCTCGAAAGCGTGGGCGGCGTCGGCCAGGTGCTGGTGCTCGGCGGACGCCAGCGCCAGATCAACATCTGGCTGGACGCCGATCGGCTGCGCGCGCACAACCTCACGGTCACCGACGTCTCCCGCGCGCTGCAGGCGCAGAACGTCGAGATTCCCGGTGGCCGGGTCGATCAGGGCGCGCCAGTCGCTCACGCTCCGGACCCGCGGGCGCGTCCAGAGCGTCGCCGAGTTCGGCGACATCGTCATCCGCGAGAAGCGACGGGCATCCGGTCCGCATCGGCGATGTGGCGCGTGTCGAAGACGGCGAGGCCGACATCGACACCGCCGCCAACGTGAACGGCGAGGGCGACGGTCGCTGCTGAACATCCGCCGGCAGTCCGGCACGAACACGGTGGAAGTGGCTCGACGCGGTGAAAGCGCGCTTGCGAAGCATTAAAGACAAGTCTGCCGACCGGCTACAACGTTCGGGTCGTCCGCGACCAGTCCGAGTTCATCGAGGCGTCGATCAACAACGTCGAGGAGCACCTGATCGTCGGATCGATTCTCGCCGCGCTCGTCGTGCTGCTGTTCCTCGGCGAACCTCCGCTCGACGATCATCGCCGCGATCGCCATCCCGACGTCGATCATCGCGACGTTCGGCCTGATCTGGTACATGGGCTTCACGCTCAACATGCTGACGATGCTCGCGCTGACGCTGTCGGTCGGCATCGTCATCGACGACGCGATCGTCGTGCTCGAGAACATCTACCGGTTCATCGAAGAGAAGGGCATGGACCCGTTCGAGGCCGCGGTCGAGGCGACGAAGGAGATCGGCCTGGCCGTTCTCGCCACCACGCTGTCGCTCGTCGCGATCTTCGTCCCGGTCGGCTTCATGGGCGGCATCGTCGGCCGCTTCATGAAGAGCTTCGGCCTGACGATGGCGTTCGCGATCATGGTGTCGCTGCTCGTCAGCTTCACGCTGACGCCGATGCTCGTCGCGCGCGCTGGCTCAAGGTCAAGCGCCGACGGCGAGGACCAGCACTCGTCGAAGGACTCGACGGATCTTCCACGCCGATCGACGTGTTCTACACGCGGCTGCTCGAATGGTCGATGGCGCACCGCGCGCATCGTCGCCGGCGTGGCGGTGCTCGTGCTCGCTCTCGAGCGTGCCGCTCTTCATCATCGCGAACAAGAACTTCATGCCGCAGGACGACCAGTCGGAGTTCGAGATCAACGTGCGCGCGCCGGAAGGCACGAGCCTCGGAATCGACCGAGGTCATCGCCAACCGCATCGCCAGCGCGGTCCGACAGCGCCTGCCGGAAGTCGACTACACGCTGGTCGACGGTCGCGCGGCGATCCGGCGAAGACGCGAAACCTCGGCGAGCATCTACGTTCGCCTGACAGCCGATCGAGGCATCGGAAGCGCGATCAGCTCGACGGTCATGGAGCATCGTGCGCAACGACATCCTGCCGCCGCTGGCCGACGGACCTGCGGACGTCGGTTGCAGCAGATCGCGAACATCGGCGGCGGCGGCGCCCAGAACGCGGACGTGCAGTTCGTGGTCAACGGCCCGGATCTGAAGAAACTCGAGCAGATCAGCCGGCAACTCGTCGGAGCGCGTCAAAGTCGATGCCGGGCGTCGTCGACCTCGACACCTCGTTGAACGTCGGCAAAGCCCGAGCTATCGGTGCAGGTCGATCGTCCCAAGGCGGCGGACCTCGGCGTGCAGGTGGCCGATGCCGCCGAGGCGCTGCGCCTCCTTGTCGGCGGCGATCAGGTGACGACGTGCCAACGAAGGCGGCGAACAATACGAGGTGCACCTGCGCGCGCGGCCGAGAACCGCACGCACCGAGGCTGCAATCGCCGCGCTGACCGTCCCATCCTCGAGACTCGGCAGCGTGTCGCTCGACGACGTCGCGGACTTCACACCGGGCACGGCGCCCTCCGAGATCAGCCGCCTGGCGCGGCAGCGCCAGGTGACGGTCTTCTGCAACCTGCTGCCGTCGGCGTCGCAGGCCGAAGTGCAGAACGCGATGGCCGCCGAGTTCCAGAAGCTCAACGCCGGCGGCGACTACCGGGGCGCGCTGACCGGTCAGTCAAAAGAGCTTGGCCGCGCGGGTCAGGACTTCGTCCTCGCCTTCCATGCTGTCTCTGATCTTCATGTATCTGATCCTGGCGGCGCAGTTCGAGTCGTGGCTCCACCCGATCACGATTCTGCTGTCGCTGCCGCTGACGCTGCCCTTCGCGCTTCTGTCGATCATCATCTTTCGGACAGTCGCTGAACATCCTGTCGGCGCTCGGGCTGCTCGTGCTGTTCGGCGTCGTGAAGAAGAACTCGATTCTGCAGATCGACCACGCCAATCAGCTGCAGTGAACGTGGCTCTGACAACGCACGAGGCGATCGTTCAGGCCAGCCGCGATCGGCTGCGACCCGATTCTGATGACGACGCTTGGCGTTCGTCGCCGGAATGGTTCCACTCCTCGTTTCGACAGGAAGCGGTTCCGGGCATGCAACCACGCGATCGGCTGGGTCGTGCCTCGGCGGTCAGTCACTTGCGTTGCTGCTGACGCTGCTCGGTCACACCGGTCGCCTACACGCTGTTCGACGACAGTCGCGGCTGCGGCTGTTCAGCCGTCGCCATCAGCCTGAACTCGCGGAGGAAGAAACGCCGGCGGCGGTGACCGCGCAGGCAATGACAGCAAGCGACCGCTGACCACAGCCGCAGCGGGAATCCGTTCAGATCAATATCGGGTGGAGGGGTTCTGTTGAAAGACTCCTCAGACAGGTGAACTATGCGTAGCACGTTTTCCGTTCCTTTGTCGTAACCGCGACTCTCTTGGCGTTCTCGACATTGGCGGCCGCCCAGACCGCGCAACCTGGGCGGCGGACGCTGCCGCTGACACGTCGACGAAGCGGTCCGGCTGGCGCTCGAGCACAACCCGGACTTGATAGCGGATCGGCTGGATCCTCAAATCAGCGACACGCGCGTGGCCGGCGCAGCCGGGGCGTTCAAGCCCTCGTTCAACACCGGTATTCAGCGAAACAATCAGATCCAGCCCCCGGTCGGCTTCCTGGTGCCAACACCGACCGCCAACGACGCGGTGACCTCGAACGCCGGCGTGAGCCAGCGCCTGCCGTGGTTCGGGACGATCGTACGGCGTTTCGTGGAACGCTGTGCATACCGAGAGCAACAGCTTTCTGAACAGCTACAATCCGCTGCTGCAGTCAGGCCTGTCGGTCAATCTGTCGCAACCTCTCGTTCGCGACTTGTCCATCGATTTCGCCAGGCAGCAACTCGCGACCACGCGGGTCAATCGCGACATCGCCGGCACGAAACTCCAGGAAAGCGTGGTCCACACGACCGCCAGCGTGAAAACCGCCTACTGGAACTTCGCTGCTGCGAACGGCAACCTGGAGGCGCGGCAAACGGCACTCGATCTGGCGCGCGAGCTCGTTCGCGTCAACAAGGCAAGGGTCGACGTCGGACAGGCGCCTCCGCTCGATCTCGTGTCGGCTCAAGCCGAGGTGGCTTCGAACGAAGAGCAGCTCATCGTGGCGCAAACGTTGGTCAAGATCGCCGAGGATCGCTTACGCGTACTGATTCTCGATACCACTGATCCTGACTCCTGGACGGTGGCAATCCAAACGATCGATTCGCCGCCAATCAACATCGTGCCCATCGACCTCGACGCGAGCCGTCGCCGGCGCACTGCGAGATCGCACAGATCTCCAGCGTGGGAAGTTCGACATCGAGAACACTCAAACGAACGTCAAGTATGCGGCGAGCCAGCGGCTGCCCGATGTGCGCCTGAACGCAAGCTATCCGGCGAGCGGCCTCGGTGGGACGGAGGTCATCCGATCGGGCGGGTTTCCCGGCACGATCATTGGCTCTGGGTCGGCGATCGATTTCGGAAACGTGCTGAACCAGCTCTTCGAGCGGAACTACCCAACGTGGGCCGTAGGTTTCAGCGTCTCGTATCCGCTCGGCAAGAGCGCGCGGAGGAGGCCAACTACGCCCGCGCCCAGCTGGAGAAGACGCAGGCACAGGAACGCCTCAAGGCCACGCAATCCCGCGTCGTGCAGCAGCTCCGGGAAGCCGCGTGGAAGATCGAGGGAAACGCGAAGCGGATTGACACGACCCGGGCGGCGCACGAGGCTGGCCGAGCAGCGCCTCGACGCCGAACAGAAGCGGCACGAAGTGGGGCTGTCCACCAACTTCCTCGTCATCCAGGCCCAGCGTGACCTCGCTCAAGCAAAGACCAACGAACTGTCGGCCGTGCTTGCGCTACGATCTCGCGCTCGTCGATTTCGAAGCGCTGCAGCAGGCTGGACCAAGCGGGAGCGCCTGCGAGCTCCACGCCGGCTCCGGCCACGGCGGCGGCTCCGACACCAACGGCGGCCGCTGCAGCTCCTGCAGCCTTGCGTGCCCAAACATCCGGCGTGCCCGGCGTCGCAGGCCTCGCCGGTCAGCCTTGATCTGCAGGACGCGTTGGACTCACGAAGTTCTCGCAAGGCGTTGTATCATCTGAAGCCTTGCCATCTCCGCGGGGATAAACAACTACATGTCCAGACCATATCAGCTGTGCGGCCTCGGTAATGCCATCGTCGACATCTTTCTGGAGCTTGGAGAAGCGGAATTCGTGGGGCTTGGCTACGAGCGCGGCACCATGGTCCTCGTTGAGCCGGAAGTGCAGCGAGCGTTCGTTAGAGCGCTTTCAGAAGCAGGAACCAAGACTGGTGAGTGGTGGCTCGGTGGCAAACTCCGTCATCGCGTTCTCCCAGCTGGGCGGCCGCGGGGCCTTCGTCGGCTGCGTCGGCGACGATCGATATGGCCTGTTCTACGCCAACGAATTCGAGGAACTGGCATCGACATCGGCAATCCGATCATCGTCAACGAGGCGACGGGCACGTCAGTTTGCATCGTGACGCCTGATGCCGAGCGCACCATGCGGACCTGCCTGGCGGTGGCGAGCCACCTGTCGGCCAAGCACGTCGACGAAAAACGCATCAAGAACTCCGGATTGGCTGTTCATCGAAGGCTATGTGTTCGCCAATCCCGACACGGGCCAGACAGCCATTCAGGAAGCCGTTCGCCTCGCCCGGCTGCACAAAACCAGAATCGCGATCACCTGCTCCGACGCGTTCATCCCTCAAGTATTCGGCGGAGCCATTGAAGGCCGCGCTGCAGCACGCCGACTCTGTTCTTCTGCAACGAGTCGGAGGCGTGCGTCGATCACCGGCGCCGAGCACAGCCGAAGAGGCCTTCGCAAAGCTCAAGGGGCGCGTCCCATCCGCAGTCGTGACCAACGGTCCACACGGTGCCTTCGTTCGACATGAAGGAGTCGACGTCTCATGTTCAGGCATTCCCGTGCGAGCCCGAGGATCTCACCGGGGCAGGCGACATGTTCGCCGGGGCGTTTCTCTACGGGATCACACACACGGCGTGCCGGCGGAACAAGCCGCACGCGCGGGCAGCTTCCTGGCGATGAAAGTCATCACCCAGGTCGGCGCCCGGCTCCATCAAGGCACGAAACAGTTCTGGGAGGAATGCCTCGCTTCGGTGTGAGACTCGAGCGCATCTACTTCAAATACTTTCCCACGATTGGATCCAGCTCCCGCTTCGTTTGCTCTGGAATCATGTCGCGCTGCGTGATGAGCGCCGAGGCGAGCGCCGTTGCGCATTCACAGGTGCGCGCGAACTCCTCTATATGGCCGACTGCTTCGGCGATGACCTTCTGCGCCGTCGCCACGTTCTGCAGCAGGTTGCCGACGATCAGCTCCACCGTCACCGAATCGTGATCCGGATGCCAGCCATCGTAGTCGGTGACCAGCGCCAACGTCGCGTAACAGATCTCGGCTTCCCGCGCGAGCTTCGCTTCCTGAAGATTCGTCATGCCAATGACGTCCATCCCCCAGGAGCGATAGAGCCGTGACTCCGCCAGCGTGGAGAACTGAGGCCCTCCATGTTGACGTAGGTATCCGCCACGGTGCACCGTCGCACCGACTTTCTCCACCGCATCGGCCGCGACCTTCGACAGAACTGGACAGACGGGTGCGCAAAGGCGATGTGCGCAACCAGCCCGCGACCAAAAACGTGCTGATCCTTCCTCTAGTTCGATCTGAAGAACTGATCCGGCACGAGGATCTCGAGCGGCTGTGTACTCCTCCTTGAGGCTGCCCACGGCGCTCGCCGGAGAGGATTCGTTCCACGCCAAGCAGCTTGAACCCGAAAATGTTCGCGCGAAAGTTCAGCTCTGAAGGCATGATGCGGTGGCCGATGCCATGGCGTGCCAGGAAGGCGACTCTTCTTGTTCCGAAGAGTGCCGATGACGTAGGGGCCAGACGGCTCGCCGAACGGCGTGACGAGCGTCCTCTCCTCCCGGTCGGTCAGCTCGTTCATGTCGTACAAGCCACTTCCGCCGATGATGCCAATTTGAACTGTCATTTCTATGTCCTTGTCGTGGGCCCCATCCCGCATCGTCCCTCGGGCTACGCCGGGACCACGCGAGGCTTTCCGGCTTCCTCCTGATGTAACCCGCTATCACCGCCGGATCGTGTCTCGAAGAACACCAGGGCACCGCGTTCGATCGCTTGCTTGACGAACGTCGGCTTCGCCGCGAGCGTGTCCAGCGGATACAAGTCGTACCCATGATCCATGCGTCGGGCAGATGGGCCGTCGTCGGAATCAGGTCGGCCACGAAGGCGGCCGTTTTGCCGGCCGACTCGATCCAGACCATCTGGTGATGCATCGTATGCCCGCCCGTTCGTTGCACGCGCACACCTGGCATGATGCTTCGATCCTCGTCCACGAGTTGGAGCACGCCCGCTTCAGCCAACGGCAGATAGTTGTCAGCCAGGTAGCTCGCACGATTGCGCGCGTTCGGATGTGTGGCGTCTTCCCATTCGCCCCTCCGGACGATGTACTGCGCCCGCGGAAAGCGCGGGCGCAGCTTCCCACTCGCGTCTCGTGCGGTAAAGCCGCCGGCATGATCGAAATGCAGGTGGGTGGCCAAGACGATGTCGATGTCTTCTGCGGATAACCCGGCCTCCGCCAGCGTGTGATCGAGGTGTCGCGATCGATCGAACGCGTAAATGTCGCTGAACTTGGCGCTCTTCTTTGTCGCCAACTCCCGCGTCGATGATCATCGTCCGGTTCCCGCGGACGATGAGTGGCCGCATCGCCAGCGTGATCCGGTTCCGGCCGTCCGGCGGCGCTTTCTGAGACCACAGCGAGCGAGGAACGACGCCAAACATCGCTCCTCCGTCAAGACCGAAGAACCCATCATTGACGAGAGATCAGTTCCACGTCGCCGAGCGCGTAGCGGGCAATCTCGGACCGTCGAGCCTCGCTGGCATGCGGCCTGAGTCGGCGGCTACCGCCGACTGCTTCAACTCGACCAGCACGCCATGGGCCGCCGAAGGATGAATGAACGCCACCAACGAACCCTCGGCTCCGGGGCGCGGCTGCTCGTCCACCAGCTTCGCGCCACGCGCCTTCAGATGGGCGACCGCGGCGTGGATGTCGTCAACCCGGAGGGTGATGTGATGAAGTCCCGGTCCGCGCTTATCGAGAAACGAACGAATCGGTGAATCGGGAGCCGTGGCCTCGAGCAGCTCGAGGCTCGATCCGCCGACCGGGATGAAGTGAGCGCGAACCCGTTGAGAAGACACCTCCTCGGGCGCTTCGATTTCCAGCCCGAGCGCGTCCCGATAAAACGAGAGCGCCGCGGAAACGTCCTGCACGGCAATTCCAACGTGATCCAGAACGGCTTTCATATCAAAGACTGCTCTTTCTGCGCGCTTCGCGTTTTCATGGTCATGAGCGCTTCGGGTTTTCGAGAGCCCTCGCCAGTAATTGCCCCGCCGCAGTGTGCGGGTCGAGGTCCCTCGCCACAATGCGATCGACGATGGCGGACAATTCGCCCTCGGCGAGCACGTCGCGCGCCAGCCGCTCGACGAACGCCTGCGACACCAGGTTCAAGAGGCGTTGCTCGTCGCGCAATCGCTGCCGTCGGGCGGTCGCTTTTCCAGACTCCTCGCTTCCGGCATGCGTTCGAAACCTGGCGATGGCCTCGACAAGGTCGCCGATGCCTTGGCCGGTCGTGCTTACAGTTTTCACAATCGGCGGACGCCACTCCTCTGCGCCGAAAGATTGAAGGGACAAGTTTGCTTCGATCGCCGCCACGAGTCGGTCGCTGCCATCTCGATCCGCCTTGTTGACGACGAAGATGTCGGCGATCTCCATGATGCCGGCTTTGAGCGCCTGCACTTCGTCTCCGCTCCCGGCATCAGCACGACGATCGCCACATCTGCGGTCTGCGCGATTTCGACTTCGTCCTGCCCAACGCCAACCGTCTCGATGATGACAAAGTCCTTGCCGGCGGCGTCCAGGACAGCCGTCGCGTCACCGGTCGCGCGTGCAAGTCCGCCGAGTTGGCCGCGTGTCGCCATGCTCCGGATGAACACGCCTTCATCGGCGGCGTGTCGCTGCATCCGCAGCCGGTCCCCCAGCACGGCGCCTCCGCTGAAGGGGCTGGTCGGATCGACCGCGATGATGCCGACAGACTTGAGCTCGTGCGAAACTCCGCGGCCACACGATCGACGAGCGTGCTCTTGCCGGCGCCAGGCGGTCCCGTTACCCCGATGACGTAGGCGCGCCCCGAATGCCTGAAGATGGCCTTGATCAGGTTCGACGCCTTCCGGACTGTCGTCCTCAATCAGAGAGATTGCCCGGGCAATGGCGCGGGAATCGCCGGCAAGCACTCTTTCGACGAGAGGAGACATCGGGTCGCAGGCGGACATGGACAGCAGCCTATCGCTGCAGCAGCTGCCGGGCGATCACGAGGCGCTGAATCTCGCTCGTGCCCTCGCCAATCGTGGTCAGCTTCACGTCGCGGAAGTAACTTCTCGGCCGGATAGTCCTTTCACGAACCCGTAGCCGCCGTGGATCTGAACGCAGTCATCGGCGGCTTTCACGGCGATTTCGCTCGCATAGAGCTTCGCCACGGCCGACTCGAGCGTCGTCCGGCGGCGGTGATCTCTCAGCTACGCGGCGCGATAGGTCAGCAGTCGCGCGGCCTCGATTCGCGTGGCGTTGTCGGCCAGCTTCCACTGAATCGCCTGAAACTGGCTGATCGTCTTGCCAAACGCCCGTCGCTGCTTCGCGTACGCAAAGCGGGTCCTCATGCGCCCTGCGCGAGTCCGACCGCCAGTGCGGCGATGCCGATGCGTCCGGCATCGAGCACTCTGCATGCTGTTCACGAATCCATGTCCCTCTCTTGCCGAGCAGCTGGTCGGCTGGAATCCGGCAGTTATCGAACAGGACCTCGCTCGTGTCCGCAGGCGCGCATGCCGAGCTTGTCTTCTCTTCTTTCCAGCCGTCATTCCGCGAGTGCCGCGTTCGATGATGAAGGCGGAGATTCCTTCGGTCCGGCGGCGCGGTTGCGTCATCGCCATCGCCACGACCACGTCTCCGACGCGACCGTGCGTCGTGAAGGTTTTGATCCATTCAGGACCCACGATCCGTCTTGCCTGTTGGCCGCCGTGCGCATTCCCGGCGGCGTCGCTTCCGGAGCTCGATTCGGTCAACGCCCACGCGCCGATCTTGTCCCCCGCCGCCAGAGGCACGCAGGAATCGCTGTTTTTGCTCTTCGCTTCCGAACATCAACAAATGGGCGGCGCAGAGGCCATTGTGGGCGGCGACGGACAGGGCGACCGCCGGATCGACGCGTGCGAGCTCTTCGATACAGATGCAGTAGTCGATGGCCGACATGCCAGCCCCGCCGCACTGGCTCGGGAATCTGGATCCCCATCAAGCCGAGCGACGCGAGCTTCGGGACGAACTCAGCCGGCAGGTGCTGTTCTCGATCCCATCTCGCAACGTAAGGCCCGATCTCGACCTCTGCTGAGAGTCGCGCACGCTCCGGCGGAGCAGTTCTTGCTCTTCGTCAGGCGGAAGTCCATCCGGATGAAACTCTTTATCATTTGGCCACGGCGACCCCACCGGTAACAGCCGACGGCGCCTCGACCAGCTATGATGCACAGGAGGGCAGAACGTGTCGATGAGAATGGGATTGCGCGCCTTCACGATTGCCGCGTGGATGTCGTTGATTGGAGCCGCGCCAGCGCTCGCCGATGTCACGCTATTCATCGGCACCACGACCACGCCGGCCAATCGACAGGTCCGCGGCGCTTCAGCAGGCTTGGGTCTGCTCATCGTCGCCTTTGAATTCGAATACTCCTCGACCCATGAGGACTTTGCAGACGTCGCGCCTTCCCTCAAGACCGGAGTCGGGAACGTTCTTCCTTCCCAAACGCCCTTCGCCATTCACGGCGTGCAGCCGTATTTCACGACCGGCGCTAGTGGATACCAGGCGAGACCCTCGGCACGCGCAACGACCAGGGTTCGCATTCAACACCGGCGGCGGTGTCAAGATATCGTTGGCTGGGCCTCTGCGGTTGCGACTGGATTATCGGATCTTCAAACCGGACAGCGAAGCGCTGAACACGCCGTCACAGCGCTTCTACGCAGGACTCAATCTGAAATTCTGAGCTGAGTCGGGTCGGGGGCTTCAGGAGGCAGCGGCTCTGAGGAGGTGAGAACTCGAGGCATCCGAGGACAACTTCGAATGCCAGATCCTCACATCACCTACATCCTCAAATCCCTGAGATTCTCAAATCCCTAGATTCTAAACGCAAGAGCACCTCCTACTTTGCTGAGGTCGGACACGAGCGCGAGGTTGACGGTGTTTGGCCCTGCGCGCACGCCTCTGCACTGCTGCGTAAAGCGGTGTTCACCACGTTCGGCCGGCCGACTCGGCGAGGATATTCGCGGAAACCGTATAGTCCGCACCTTTGACCGGACGGATCGATGATGAACACGTAGAGTGCATGTGCCGCCGGCGGCTGGTTCGGGCGACTTGAACACTTTCCAGCTGGCGGCCTGCTGTTTCCGTTCGGGCTTTTCACTTTTCTGCAGGGCTTCCTTCAACTTCGCAACGACCAGCTTCAAAGTCCGCGGTCTTGTCGGCCTTTATGAAGCGCTGGAGAACCATGCCGGTTTCGTCCGGACCCGGAACACTCGTGTGGTCGGAGCGGCCTGGGCCTGCCGCGCGGATACCGTGCTCGCCGAAAGTGCTCCAGCGACAAGCGCGCTACGGCGTCCATCCCGGCCGGGCCCGGGGCATGCCGGCGTGGCTGGGGATCGAAACATCGCGGCCTCCTTTGGCGAAAGTGGGTGTTACTTTAGCGCACTCAGCGACGAAGCTCCTACCGCCCTGTCAAACGACCGGTGCCTCACTTCGTGACCATGACTTCGCGGCAGGCCAGGCCGCGGCCGCGGCTTGGCCGGGCTCGCCTGAGAACCGCAAGAAAACGCCACATTTCCCGCCATATGCCGGCGCGTCGGCGAGTCAAACGAAAAACAGCCGTTCACTTCGTTGGCAAGAAGCATTCCCCTGTCGCGTCAGCCACAACCGGATCGCCTTGTTTTTGCAAATAGCCGTCTTTGTATGAACGGTGCCAGCGCATCGCCGTACCGCCGCCACACATCGACGCCGCACTCGCACACGAAAGACGTCGAGACTTACGCCCGCCGTCAAGCGCAAGCCTGATAGCAAGAGCGCGTCGCCCAGACGCTCAGCCAGCCGGGAGAGTGGAATCGAGTATCGGTCGCGGCTGGCAGTCCGCGCGACACGTGGTCGATGTGTAGTCCTGTGTCGACGAGCGGTTCTTCCAGCGCACGCCGTTGGCCGCTCAGAATGCGCAGCGCGCGCAGCCAAACCTCGAGCCAATTGCCATCACTCCAGACTTTTGACGTTGTGACGTGACTGCCGGTTGGACCGCGCCGCGCTGGAAATCTCGCACTAGCCGCACCCGGCGCTGCCCGTCCAGCCCCGCTCCACGGCCTCCAGGGTACATGGCTGCCGCATCACCCGTCCGGTGCCTGCGAGCACCGTGAGCGTGCCATCTCGTCTTTGAGCGGCGCGTTTGGCTAGACCTCCAAACAGATACAGCGTACGCAGCTGCGGGGGCGAAAGCGCAGCAGCCGCGCCGACCGAGTCGAGCCAGTCGCCGACCTGCTGACCGGGCAGCCACATCATCAGGTCGAGACCGACGTTCTCGAATCCCGCCCGGCGGGCTTCTTCGAAAGCCGTTCGCGCGCCGCGCGGCGCCAGGCAGACGACGACAAACGCCGCAGCTCGTCGTCTCGGAACGATTGACGCCAAAGCCGAGACGATTCACGCCGGCTGCCTCGATAGCGCCCTCAACCGTTCTTTCTGTGACCGACTCGGGATTGGCCTCGAGCGTCACTTCGCGATCCGCGGCCACGTCAAATGCCCACAACATGCTTCGACGACGGACTGAACTCCTTCGGGCTCGAGCAACTGCTGGGGTGCCGCCACCGAAATAGATGGTGTCAGCAAGTGGCCTTCTCGGATCGCAAGCCATGCGTGGAACCGCGAATCTCTTGAATCAGCGCGTCGACGTATTTGCGCTTCACATCCGCATCGAAGAAGCCTCAGGATTGAAGTTGCGGTAGTTGCAAATCGCGGAACAGAACGGAACGTGGAGATATAGACCCAAAGCAGGTGCTGGGTGCTGGTGCTGGGTGCTCGGTGCTGGGTGCTGGGTGCTGGGTGCCAAAGGCATGGGTGCTCGGTGCTGGTGCTGGGTGCTCACGCTGGGTGCTTCACAGACTGCATCTCAGCTACCCACAGGCTAGCTGCCCGCACGGCCGCCTGGCCACTTGAGATCGGCTTTCCATCGCGCACCGGCTCGCAGCTGAGCTCGCGCCGATGCGGACGTGGCGCGAGATGGCGCTGGCGATAGCTGGCCCTCTCCACAACCAAAATGTCCTCGGCGTCGGCGTTCGAGGCAGGTCGCGGTAGTCCGGGCCGTCGCATTCTCGAGGAACTCACACATCTCAAGTAGTCGGGAGTGGAGCTGAATCCGACCCGCACAGCAGGGAGTTCAATGGAGCCGGGAATATCTTCATAATTCGACGTAAAGATCGTCGGAAGCTTCGGGCAAGAGTAGCGTGCGTTCACAATGACACGTTCCATCGTCTCTTCGACTCCAATCGGTCAGCTAAAACATCTCCCGAGAGATCGTCCAGAATCAGCAACTCTGGCGTTTCATATGACCGGTCGAATGACGTCCATTTCTGCCGCTCGTGAATGAATTGCATGTGCTACGAATCCGGGTCAGAAGCCCACGCGTGTCGCACTTCCGCGCGCGCCGCTGGTCCCGGTGGCGGTTTCATTGCCGCAATCGCGAGGTGTGTCTTCCGATTCCCGGTGGACCGATGACGAGCAGGCCCTTCCTCGACGACTGGAAAGGCCTCGGCAATCGCTTCGCCAGACGCCACCGCGTTCAGACATATCGTTCGATAGGTCACGAACGTCGAGAACCTGCAGTTGGTACAAGCTGAACGCCGGCCTGCTCGAGTGCCTGTGCCGATGAGCGCTCGCGCCAGCAGTCACATTCAATGACACGGCGAATGCCGTTTTCTCGTCGATCGGCTTCCAACTGCTTCGTCAAAGAGTGACAATTCACGATCAGCATTCAGCAATCGACAAGCAGGCGTTCAGCGATCTCCATTGTGAGTTGCGAAACGTAGATTGTAAATTGCTTATTGGAATCGCTACGAAGCTTTTTTCGCGCGGATTCGCTGGCGGATGTGTTGTCGTGCCGGATGACGCTGACGACGCGAATCGATCGGTCGGCGACGATTTCACGAGAGCCGTCGAGACGCTGCTCCCAATCGTCGAGCCCGCGCGCGTCATTTCTGCGCTTCACATATTCCATGAACTAAGCTGACTTCATGCTTCTGCATCAACTCAACTTCCGGCGCATGTTGAGAATGATCTCGACGCCCGCAAGGTTCACGCCAAGGTCCGGCAAGCGCACAGAATCGTCTCGAGCTGCTCCAGGTCCTCCCTCAGAATACAGCCGTATTTCCTTCGGTGCGCGACGGTTTCAACAAACCTCGCGTTCGTACAGCCGTAGCGTTTGAGGGTGAATCTGTATTTCTGGGCTACCGCGCTGATCATAAAAAGTACGCGCTGCCGGGCTTTTCATAGGTCCGTCTGGCTCCCCTCTACGTCGTAGCTACTTCAAAACGTCACGTCGCACGTCCTCTGCATTAATCCGCCCGAACTCCTCATAACAGTTCCTTCATCGCTCATCCAGCAGTTTGGGCAGTACCACTGGACCTCGACAATCATAGCTTCGATGCAACGAACGGCTGTTTCTCGAACTGGGCCGGTCACCAGCACAAACGGAATCTGCAGCTGCGCCCGCGAAAAATCTCCAGCGCCGGCGCGCTGAATTGCGGCAAGCGAAAAATCCGACAGAAGCGCAGTCCGGCGTCTGCCCGTTGGTCGAGTTCGCGCGCAGGAACTCCTCCCCTCGGCCCGCGACACAAGTGCGCGCCAAAAATTAATCTTTGCCTTGCGGAGTTCATGTTCAATCCAACTCCGCATCAGCCGGCGCGTCTCGATCGACTCGTGGGACATTCAGGCTATTTGACCTTTTTCCCGCACGTCCTGTAACCTCGTTTGCACTTTGCGCTCCGCAACATTTCTGGATAGAGCCGTGCCGCACGCAGAGTCGGGGCAAAAGCTATGAGCGAAGCTCGCGTCGGAACGTTGCTGGATATAAGCCTCCAGCGGATTCCATTCCCCGCGATCGTCGCGGGTGATCTTTTTGCACGAGGAACAAATCGGCAGCAATCCCCGACAGCCGTCTTCACGTTCCGCGCCGACTCACGCAACTCCGCAATCAACCGCTCGCGCGTTCTTCCTGCGCGGCGTGCCGTTGCGAAATATCCTCCACGCTTCCCTCATAGAACAACGACCCCGACAACCCATCCCGCAACGCCCGCGCGCTGACTTCAACTCCAGACCAATGACCCATCGCGCCTGCGGGTTTGCGTCTCATGCCCTACCACCGTCCCATGTCGCTCGATGTTCTCGCGCCACGCCAGGTGTCCCTCCGGTGTCGGGAAGAACTCCCACCGCGTGACGTTCCGACGCCTCGGCCGGATGCTCAAACCCCAACATCGACGACAACGCGCCGTTCACCCGTAAAAATTGTTCCGTCGGGCCCGCATAGCCATGAAACAGCCCGAAATGGGCGAACTGTTTCAAAAGCCGCGATGAAATTCGCCTCCGCCTCGGCTTTCTGCTGCCGCACCTTCGATTGCCGCCAGCGCGTCTCGCCGCCGCCGCCGGCAAGTCGCGCAAAATGTCGTGCGGCGACTTGATCACATAATCGTCCAGCCCAGCCTTCATCGCCTCGACCGCAATCTCCTCGCTCCCGGTGCCGGTAAGCACTACCACCGGCACACCCGGCCAAAGCCGTTTCACTTCCCTCAGCACCGTTAGTGACCGTCGCTCCACCGCCAACTGATAGTCTGTGCATTATGAGATCAAAACCCACCCTGATCGAGTCCGCCCTGTCCAATTCTTCCTGATCCGTGACCCTCGGTCGCGCGGGAAACCTGGAATCCCGCGCACAGCGCCCGCAACGCCAGCAATCACGGTCATCTGGATTGTCGACCACCACCAACAATGCTGCGCGATCATGGCTCATAAAACTTCCGGCTCGACCGACATTGTTCCAGCGCGTTTAAGATGCGAGATGGGGAGCTGGAAATAGAATCGGGCCGGTTTAGCGTTGTAAACTCATGGAAAACCTCACGATTCTGGAATGTTTCCCTCTATCGTGTCCCAAACGCGGACGCAGCGCCGACAACTCGCCGGTTTTGTCCCCTTCGAGAAAAGCCCGGAAGGAGCGGCTGGTTTTGGAACGCCTCCGAAATTCAGCTGGACAGCGCCTTCCGCCGCTTTGGTCTGTTGCGCCCATTACCGAAGTAATTCCGCGCGCCTTTCGCGCAGACATTTTTCGAGCATCATCATGAATCAGGGTAAAGTGAACATTGGCGGTGATTGTCGGCCTGGGTCTCGGGCCGAGGTCGTCCCCATTTACCAACGGCATCCACAATGCCAACATGTATGCCATCTGCCAGCGCACCCGGAAAAAACTGGACGCGATCGGCGACGCGTTCGGCATCGAGAACCGGCTACGCCGATTTCAACGAGCTTGCTCAAAGATCCGGACGTCGACGCCGTCCACATCAACTCGCCGATTCCCGATCACGGCTGGCAATCCATCGCTGCGCTCAAGGCCGGCAAGCACGTCGCCTGCACGGTGCCGATGGCCACGAGCATCGAGGACTGCAAGAAGATCGTGCGATCTCGTCAGAAGAAGACCGGACTGAAATACATGATGATGGAGACGGTCGTTTATGCCCGCGAGTTTCTCTACATGAAGGAGCTGCTACGACAAAGGCGAGCTCGGCAAACTGCAGTTCCTCCAGGCGAGCCATCAGCAGGACATGGACGGCTGGCCGAACTACTGGCCCGGCCTGCCGCCGATGTGGTATGCGACCCATTGCGTCGGCGCCGGTTTGCGGCCATGGCGAATCTCACCGCGGAATACGTTTGCTGCTTTGGATCGGGAACGATCTCGCAAGGAACTCGTTCAGCAGTACGGCTCGCCGTTCGCCGTGGAGACCGCGCACATCAAATTCAAGGACATCTGACGTCGCCGCGCGCATCATTCCGCTCGCTTGTTCGACACGCGCCCGCCAATATCGCGAGAGCATCGATGTTTATGGCTCGAAAGGCCTCGCGTGGAATGGCCGCTGGTCGAGCACGAGCCGCTCGTGTCATGCACACCGCGAAACGGCCGGAGGCCGAAGATTCCGAAGCCGGTCAAAGCGCCCGACTTACGCGAAGCGCCTGCCGAAGGAAATCCGGGCCGTTCACCACCAAGGGTGTCTACGACCTCGGGCAAGAAGACGCATCTGAGCTTTCACGCAAGGCGCAGGCCATGGCGGTTCGCATCCGCACTGGCCCAACGAATTCGTGATGGCCCTTGTGGAAAACGCGAGCCATTCCCGAACGCGCGTCAAAGCGGCCAACTGGACGTGTGTGGGCCTGTGCGCGCACGAAAGGCCCTGCAAGGGAAAAAGATTGTCAAACTCCCGACGTTCACGCTATAACCAACAAACCCGTTCAAAACCAATCCCTCATAATCTATGTCAGCAAAAACTGAAGGAATCGCTCCCAATGCCAGCCGCCTTGGTTGTGGCCGGTTTCATAGCCATCCTTGCCGCAGGTGTCGGCTTTGCCATTCGTGGCGGCATTCTCAACGTGATTGGAGCCGGCAATTCGGCTTCAATGGGCGCCCGAAGCTGGCACGATCACCGGCGGCGGGCTAACTGGCTTCCCGGCCTCGTCATCCTGATTGGCGGCTTGCTCGCGGACAAGCTTGGCTACGCAAATTGGTCATGTTTGGTGTTCGCGTTGTCCGCCGTGGTGACGTTCGCGGCAACCGGCGCTTTTGGCAGCGGCGATCCCGCGGGAAAGCGCGGCTTATAAATGCCTGTTCTGGGGCACCTTCCTTTTGCGATCGGCAAAGCTCGAAGCCGTTTTGAATCCGCTGGTTGCCACGTTGTATCCGGAGTAAATCGAACGCACTTTCTGAATATGAATGTGCCGGATGGCCCGCGGGCTTGATCCTCTGGCGGTGTCGCGGCTGCCATGTTGGCGCAAGACTTCACTGAACAAGGGAGACTTCGTTGGGGAGTTCAACTCGCCCTGTTCCTCATCCCCGTCATTATCTACGGCGCAATGTGTGCTGGGACAACATTTCTGAAATCTGAAGCGTCGGAAAAAGGTCTTGGCCTAGGCGATGCTCAAAGACGTTGGCATTCTGGCGCCCGCCGATTGCTGCGCTACTTGGTGATCTTTTTCAAGAATGACCTTTGGCCTTCCGGCTGATTGCGGCAGTCGGAATTGGTGTTGTCATTATCATAGGCGTCGGTTTCTTTACGCAGTTCGCGGCGCTGGCATCCTGGCGTTGTTGCGTCCGCGACTCACGGGCTTGTCGGCATTGTGGAGTTGGGCACAGACTCCTGATCCAAACATTACCGGCGCCCATTATCGATCCGACGACCGGCAGCTGGTTGTTCGTTTATACTTGCTTTCATGTTTGTCCTTCGGTTCTTCAGCCGCGGACCGATCGTTCCACAAGATTCCCCCTGGTCGGCCTCTTGCTGGTGAGCGCCAGTTGCGGAGTCGTTGGGTTGTGTACCTGATCGCGGGATCGACGACTACGGTTACGGTCATGGCGGCCCTGGCCGTTTATGGTTTCCCCAGCAAAACGTTTTATTGGCCCCACCATGTTGGTGGTTGTGGGCGATCGTTTCCCGCGCCCGGCGCCAAAGCGTTACCGCGTTGCATGGGCGGCATGGGAATGCTTGCGGCAGGTCTGCTCGGCGGCCCTGGCATCGGCTACTGCCGAGGACCTTCAAGCTGCCACAAACCGGCGGTTTATTCCGAATACGCCAAAGCAGCACGCTTGCGTTCTTGCCTTTACACCCGTCAACGCGACGATGGCGGCAAACTCGGCGCGGTGCGCAATTCACCTCGAGGCGCAACGCACACCCGACCAAAAAGCGGTGGTTGATTCGACCTTAACGGGTCACGCTCACGTTGAAGACGGTCGCTTTTGTTCCGAATGGCCATGGCTGCGATTTACCTGTTCCTGCTGATGTGGTATTTCAAAAAAGCAATCGGCGGTTACAAGCCGGTGCATCGGCGAAGGGAACGTTGCAGCCGCAAAAGCAGCGGGCCTAGCGGAAACAAAGAAATCCATGCAAAGCGCCGGGATTCGCCGTCCGGCTTTTTTGTTTAGAGAAGTTTAATCTTAACGGACTTCCCAGTTGCGGTGTTTAGGCTATCCATCGTCGCTGCCTGCGTGATTCGCCCGCCTTCCTCCTGGGGCAGGGGGAGCCAGCTGGCTTTCGTCCGCCGACCGCAGCGCGCCTCCACCAACTGCCCGCAATGAGTTCCCGATGGGCGGCAGTCGGCCCCAATTCCGCCGCGAGGTCCTCGCCCGGATACCGCCGCATCGCCTCCGCCGGCGTTTTGCGCGGATCATCTCGGCCGCCAGGCTCGCCACCGCGATCGCCGTCTCGCAGCCAAAACGTCTGGAACGTCGCCTTATCGATCACCTTCCTGCCCCGCCGTCCTGGCGAAACTCCTGATCCACATCCGCACCATGTGCCCGCAAATTCGGGCTCCCGACGGTCCCGGACCGCTATCGCGGCTTTCCTTCCATCTCGCCCATGATTCTTGGGATTGGCGATCAGCTTTTCTGGCATAGCGATTTTCTTCTTTGCAGGTCTGCGTCCATTCACTTCAAGTTCAGCATCGCGGCACCTTCGGATCCACCTCTGCGCGACCACGCATCGATGCCGCCGCCCTGCAAGCTCGCACATTTTGGAAACCCATGCCCTGCAGGAAATACGCCGCCGCATCCATGCCTTTATCCCCTGGTGATCGCACAATCACGCACGCGGCGCCTGCGGCGGTTCCAACGCCCCGGCATCTCCTGCATCAACTCCTGAGAAAACAGAACCAACCATCAACTGCGCCGCCTCGTTCCTCGCGCGTCCGAATATCCACAACTCCTTTAACGCTGGTTCGCGCTTCTTCCATTCCGCCAATTCACCGCATCAATTGACTTCACTTTTAAATCCGCTTCATGGCTTGTGCGAATGTGGGCCATCACTTCGTTGTCGGCATTCTCCACCAGATTCCATTTCTGGAACGCAGAGGATCCGCCGTGCCTTCCGCCAGGTTGAAATCACAACAGTCCTCGAGCAGCCACCGATGTGATAGCGGCGGAACAAAGCCCGCCATGAGCTGCCGGGAAATTCGGCGAGCACTTCCTGCATTGCCGAGAATGACGACTCAGCGCCGCAAGAATTTCTGAATCTTCCGCCAACACCTCGACCAACCGATCAACCTCGGCCTGCGTGTTGTAAAATAAAACTGGCTCGCGACGTCGGACGACACTTTTGAGCTTTTTCATCAACGGCTGATTGCGGTAACAGATGCCCGCCTCGTAAAGCGACACCCTTCGCTGACCTGGCACGTGAACGTCACCATCGTGCGCGTGCATTATCTTTCAGCAAAAAGCGCTTCGTTACACCTGCACGACCTTTTTCCGGCCCGGAACAAGGAACTCGGCAGCGCGCTCGCCCGTAAGCGCACGCTGCCAACTCCATATCGTGTGCGCGGAGATTCCGGTCCCTTCCAATCTGATCCAATATCCATCGTTGTCGCCAGACGATCACGTCCGATATTCGGCGTCCCCGCTTCGAATTTGTAGGGAATCTTGTTCCACGCGCCTTGTAATACCGACGTCGGAAATCATGTCGCCGCCGCCCTGGTAGGAGCGCCATGCGCTTCAGCTCTTCCATGCGCCCATACAAAATTCCCACTCCGGTCGGCCCGCACATTTGTGGCCGGAAAGCGCGAGAAAATCGCATCCACCTGCTGAACGTCGACAACGCGATGCCGACGCTCTGCGCCGCATCCACCAACGTGGTGATTCCCATCTTCCGCGCCTTCGCGCAAAGCTTCTTCCACCGGATTCACCGTCCCGAGCGGCCTGAAATGCAAACATTTCAATGAAGCACGCTGGCGTCAAAAATTCACCGAAAATCGAGCAGGCCCTCGCCGCCCGTCACCGGCAGATACGAAAGCTTCGTTCCGATGCGTTCGCACAAGCTGCCAAGGCACGATATTTCTCGCTGCGGTGCTCCATTTCGGTGAAGCAGAATCCGATCGCCCGCTTTGAGATTCTGCGAGGCCCAACTCGCCGCAACCAAATTGATGCTTTCGGTCGTCCCGCGCGCGTGAAAATAATTTCCCGTCCACGCTCCGCGCATTGAAAAGTTTGCCGCACGCGCGCGGGTTGCCTCGTAGGCATTGCTCGCGCGATTGCTCAGTTCGTGAATCAGATGCACATTACTCGCGTTGTCGCGCCTGCACACCACCATCGCCTGGATCACCGCGCGCGACTTCATGAAGTGGCCGCGTTATCGAAATAAACGAGCGGATGCCCGTGAACTTTCTGATGTAGAATCGGAAAGTCTGCGCGAATCTTTTTCGATTTCTGCGGGCGAAAGTGAAGGCAATGAAGCGTTTGCATCGATCCCGCTCACATCAAGCCGCGCTGCAACCGTGAAATGGATCAAGGCTCATCGGCGCTCTGGTTCCAGACTGGATCCCAAACCACTTCCACATTCACGTCATTACGCCCGGCACGCTTCGCACGCGCTGTTCGACATCGCTTGCGATCGCTGGCCCCATCCTGCAACCTGGAGTCGTTAAAGTCATCTTGATGTCGACCTTGTTCCCACCCTCCGGAATCGAGGTCACCTTTGCAATCGTAATCAAAACCATAAATCCACAACGTTCACCGGGATTTCAAAGGATCGTAACACCTCTTCATCTGTCCTTGCAGACCCCGCTCATCGATCGGGCCGCCCTATTCTTCCTCTTCGACCCCGCTGGCGCTCGTGTCGATTCCCAGCGCGTCGGCGTCCTTGCCTGCAATGCGGGCCATCATGCCCTGTCTGATCACGGTAAGTCCCGCCAAGCGATTGCGTGATCGTCACTTCCGTGCCCTTCGGCAAATCGCCGGCGTCCCTGCCGGAATCAAAATCGCCGGAGTATCCCGTTCAATTCAACTGGAGTCCGCTGGTAACGCATATCAACTCAACTTCGCCCTTCGTTGTTTTCGTCGAGACCACTCCGCGCTGCCGTCCAGGGCTGCATTCGCCGCGTGCCAAGATAGGATAGCGCACTTTTGGTGTTGGAAATTTGCCTTCACGCCGGCCAGCACGCCCAACTTGCCCAACTCGTCCGACGCCGGCTTTGCCTCCGTAATCCATCACCGTGATGGAAACTCATGGAAAATCTTCTCCGCCTGGTCTTTCGTCTTTCCTTTGAGCGCATCGGTCATTGACGCCGAAGTTCTTGAAATCGCACAGCCGCTTCATCGCCCTGAAAACTGACATCCTTGACGACGTCAATTCTCCATCAGCATGAAACCGTGTAGTTATTCGCCGCACAACGGATTCTGTCCGGCCACTTTGCGATTTGCGCCGTCCATCGCGCGAAAATTTCGCGGCTTCTTGCTATGGTCGATGCTGATGACCTGCTGATAAAGATCATTTAAGTCGTCGTCGAACATAGCAAAATGTCACCCTTCGGGTTGCAGCTCTCCTCAATGGCGAGATGACTCGGTCGACCGCTCGAAGCGGTCGTAAAACAACCTCGTCCAGCTCCGCCCGAATCTCCTCCATCGAGACACGATTCACAATATCACTTGCGAACGCATGCACCAACATCCGCCGCGCCATTTCCAATCCAATCCCACGCGTGCGCAGATAAAAATATCATGCTCATCCTGGAGCTGGACTGTGGCGCTGCGCACTTCACATCATCCGCAAAAATCTCCAACTGCGGCTTCTGTATGAATTGTCGCTTCGTTGCTCAACAACAAATTCCGGATTCGTCTGCTTTGCGTCCGTCTTTTGCTCCGCCACGGTAAAAATCTTCCCCGTTAAAACGCTCCCGCGGTGACATTTCCCATCCAAAATTCCGTGGATAAACTCGTGTGAATTGCAGTTCGGCTTCGCGTGGTGAATCGAGGTGTGATGATCGATCAACCGCGTGCTGCCGCGTCCCAGATACAACTCCATTCATACCGATACGCCGCACTCGCATCCTCCGCATCGAGCACCGGAATAACATTGTTGCGCGTAATCGCTCCACCCAACGAAATGAATGCGTCAGCAAATGGCTGTTCCGTTTCTGATAACACTGGACGTTGCCAGCTACGAAACGCATTCGTGACTCACTCTGAATCTTGCAATGCTCCAGCCGCGCGCTCTCCAAAACCAATTCCGTCACCACATTCGTAAAATGGGCCTGGATCTCCCGAAGTCACGTATTTTTCGATGACCTCTGCCTCGCTCCCTCATGCGCCACAACTAAAATGCGGGGTTTGTAATCGTTCCTGGACGCGCCCGCGCTCACGAACAAAAGCAAAATCATTCTTCATCCGCGCGCACCGCCGTATGCGATCGTGATCACTGCCCCATCCTGATCATCGAAGCGTTCAGCCCGCAAAAGCATTGTCGTCGTAACGTGCATATCGCCCCAAATGCGCCAATACCGATCATCCGCCCATCGCTGTCGCCAAATTCAAAACTTTGACCCCGCCGTCGTTCTTTCCTGGCTCCGACAACCTGGTTGATATCGCCCATTCACAAACACCAGGCGTCGTGCGCGCATCCGATCGTAATCAAATCGCGCAACATCCGCCTCGTGAGTCGGACATTTGCGGGCGCTGCCTGCGGCGTCATTTCCGCGATCGCCGCACATTTGTGGAAACGCCATTCCTCGTCTTCCGTCGTCGGAAATCCCAGCTCTGAAATGCGCATTCCCGCGCGGCGAATCGACATCAACCACGCCGGGCTGTCCGCCTCCACGCGCTGCTCAAAAGCCGTAGAGCGCATCCCACAGATTATTCGCGCTCACTTCAGCGTTGTCGTTGTTATCGCCATTTAGCCCGTGTTCGTCCAAAATGTGATCGTATCCGCGCTCCTCCAGCTGCAGCGCGAGCTTTTTGTCGCCCGTCTTGATGATCCGTCCGTCCACCAACACATGCACAAATCCGGAATGATGTAGTCCAGCAACCGCTGGTAATGCGGTAATCACCAATTGCGTGCCTCGTCCTTCCGGCGCAATTTATTGTTACGCCGCCCGACGAAAGGCCCAATCTTCAGCGCGTCGATATCAGCCCCGAATCCGTTTCGCCATATCCAAAGGCCAGCTTTCTGGCTCCAGCACAGCCATCTGAAAATCTCGTTTCGCTTCTTTTCGCCGCCAGAAAAGCCTTCGTTCATCGGCCGATTCAAAGCTTCTGATCCAGCTCGAGAATCTTCATCTTCTCTCCTTCTCACCAAACTCAGAAACTCGACCGCATCCATCTCCGCCTCCGCCGTGGTGCTGAACTCGTTGTAAGCAGCTTCAAAATACGTCGAATTCACGCCGGGAATCTCCACTGGATATTGAAATGCCAGAAAAACGCCTTCGCGGGCCCGTTGTTCCTCCGGCTCCATGTCCAGCAGATCCTTCCCGTTATAAACTCCACCTACCCGCTACAGTGACATCATACTCCGCCGACTCTGCCAACACCGCTGCCAGCGTGCTTCCCGCTCCCGTTCGGCCCCATCACCGCATGCACTGCCTGCATTGATCTTGAGGCTAAGCCCTTCAAAATTTTTCCCTTCGACCTCAGCCGAAAGATCCCGAATCTCCAACATTGTTTGCATCTCGAAAATTTGCTCCGTTCCCCTCTGTTCTCTCCTGTTAAAAATTTTCCTTCCGCGTATTTTGCACGAATTCCGCGGTAACCCGACTTAACCGACGCTGCCTTCCAGGCTCACGCCCGACAGCTTTCTGCGCTTCCACCGCGAACTCCATCGGCAGCTCCTTGAACACTTCCTTGCAGAAGCCGTTCACGATCATGTTCACGGCATCCTCGCGTCGCCAGCCCGCGCTGCTGGCAGTAGAAGATCTGGTCCTCGCCGATCTTCGAGGTGGAAGCCTCGTGCTCCACGCTGCGACGGTCGTGTTCTGCACCTCGATGTAAGGGAACGTGTGCGCGCCGCACTTGTCGCCGATCAGCAGCGAGTCGCACTGCGAGTAGTTGCGCGCGCCCGTCGGCGCCCTTCATGATCTTCACCAGGCCGCGATAGGTGTTCTGCCCGTGGCCAGCCGAGATGCCCTTGGAGACGATGGTGCTGCGCGTGTTCTTGCCCGATGTGGATCATCTTCGTGCCGGTGTCGGCCTGCTGATAGTTGTTGGTCAGCGCCACCGAATAAAAATTCCCCCAGCAATACGTAACTGAACGAAGTACAA
>ERZ1370068.9276-contig-8065_pt1 | contig 35200 bp, 58 predicted proteins | sample MGYA00561227_ERZ1370068 | MGnify/ENA primary metagenome ERZ1370068 (study PRJEB38410, sample SAMEA6850437) | metagenome | study: Metagenomic assessment of the ecological functions of the soil: analysis of the soil microbiota associated with the...
GGTAATGGCGTTCGGTTATCTTATTTGCTGGCGCAACATCTCGACCACCACCGATGGAGCCTGTCCGGATGACCGCACGATCGTGCGCAGCCGCTCGCGCAATTCGGCTCCAGCGGGTCGATAGAAAAACGACTGCGAGCGCCTCGCCAGAAAGCGATTGGACCTTGACGTCGCGCGCGACGCCGACCACCGCGGAGCGCACGTCCGCCGTCGACGCGGGAGGATCTGGCCCACCGCATCACCACTCGGCCACTGGGCGGCGCGCCATCGTCGCGCTCACGATCGCAATCGGCGCGCGCGATCTCGCGTCTGCGTCGGTGAACGCGGTGCCTCGAACGAGCGGGACCTGAGCGTCTCCGAAGTAGCGCGTCAACTCCCGCGAACTGAACGACCCGCGTCTCGTCCTCGCCGCCCGCGGCCGTTGACGCGACGCGAATCGGCGCCGACTGGCTGCCGTAGAGATCGAAGGCGGGATGCGGTCGACGATGCTGAGCTGAACGAACGCCGCCCAGCGTCGGCGCGGCGAGCGAGGTCCCGGTAAACGCGCGCGCTCGCGTTGAGTCGTAGCCGTTCAGATTCAGGCCGAGCGAGATCATCGCGGCGTGCCTCTGATGTCGAACCCCGGATCGACGGCGCGCGGCGTTCATCGCACTTCTCGTAAAAAGAGGTTACGGCGACGACGAGCAACACGACGGACAGCTGGCATTGCGGAACGAGAAACGCGTTCTGCGCAGTCGCCGAGAGTCGCGAGCGTTTCGCGAGCGTCCGCGCGCAGCGCCGCTCAGGGCGGTCGTCAGCGAGGGGGCGCGACGCCTGAAGCGCGCGGTTGCAGAAGCCTCCGAGTAGATCACCGGCGAAGCGGCGGTCACGAGCACAGCGAACAGCACGGACACGTCCGTCGACGCCCACCTCCGGGAGCGAGATCAGGACGAGAGTCGGCGGACGAAACGCGATCAACAGCTGGGCGAACACAAACGCCAGACCCAGCCCCAGCGCGCCGCCGATCGCCGCGTGCAGCTGAGGCTCTCGATCAGCAGCCGCGCGACGCGCTGCCGGGCGCGACGCCCCGGCGCGAGGTCGAACCGCGATCTCTGCGCCTTGGCTCGCTGCGCGAGCGAACATGAGATTGCCGACGGCGGTGGACGCGATGAGCACGACGAAGCCGACGGCCGGCGGATAAGCGCGAGCGCCGCCCGGAAAAACAACGCGATCGCCGTCCACGGATCGCTCATCAGCATGACGTCTCCGTCGTCGCCGCGTCGCGAACGTGCGCCCTCGATTGGTCTCCGGATAACTCGCCGCGAGTCGGGCGCCCAGTCCAGTGAGCGTTTGCGCGGCGCGCTCCGCCGGCGCTCCTCTCGCGAGCCTCGCTTTGACGAACATCCAGCGCTCCACGGCGATTCGCGAGCTGGTTCGTGCGGAGCTGGCCCATCATCAGGCGGCGGCGCCCAGAGGTCGGAGCTGATCGCGCGGAACAGAGAGCCCGGCGGTGAACTCGGGCGCTCGCGACACCGATGACGGTGAATGGATGGCCGTTGAGCGTGATCGGCTTCCCACGACCGACGGGTCGGCGGCAAACCGGCGGCGCCTGCCAGCCGGTCGCTCGATCGCGACCACCGGACTGCGCTCCGGGCACTCTGGTCACTCATCCGTCGAGGAAGCCGCGGCCGAGCGCAGGCCTGGCCCGCGTTGCGGCGAAGTAGTTCCCGGAGACCATTTCGCCGAAGACGACTTCCGGCTTTCCGCCGGTGATGGTCGTGCCGTCATCAGGCCGCTGCAGCCGAACACGTCGGCGACGCCTTTCGCGCGATCGCGCGGCGAAACGCGAAATCGGGATATGACGTGCCCCCAGAGCCTCGGCCGGAACTGCTCGGTCGTGTAGACGTCGACCATCTCCTCGGGTCGTTCGGATGCTGCGCTGAGCGGGGCGGAGGAGGTGCGGCGTCGATCAGGCTGAAGATCGCGCTGCTGGCGCCGATCGCGAGGCGCCGAGCGTCAGGATGACGACGCCGCTGAATGGCGGCCGGTCGGTCAGGCTGCAGTGTCGCGAAGCGCCACGGTGTCTCGAAGGGCCATGGCAGAAATAGCCGGCAGGCGGAGGGGCCGCGATGCCGGGCAGATCGCGGCCCGTACGAATCAGTCGTCCACTCGGTTTCGTCCAGTCGCGAGATCGCGGCGACGGGTATCGCGTCTGCCGAAGAGACGTCCGTATGGCCGAAGTCGTCGCCGACGCACAGCAGCGGTGCGCGGCGAGCTCTGCCACCGCGACGACACACAATCGCCCGAATTCAAACCCGCCCGGTGTCGCCCGCTTTCCCCGGAGCGCCTCAGAAGTGCTGAGCCCGTCTTGGCTCATAGTCTTGACGGCCTGCATCGATCTGATACATCCACCCCGCGTCCAGCCTTCGCTCGCTTCAGACCGGTGGTTGGCTGTGTCCGGTCACGCCGATCGAGATGTGCGCGAGATCACGCGCGGTGGAAGCCGAGTCCGGCATCAGTCTTGAAGTAGTGGCCCCTAGCGCGAAAGGCCAATTGACGCGCATCGGCGCGTCTAACGCGCCGCGAAATCCTCACATCTCCTCGGCCACGCGCGCCGGCAAGCGGTGGCCGTTGGCATCCTTACCCTATCGTCAAGGGGCTGACCCGTGGGCGTCGGCGAAGGACCGGAAAATCCTCGATCAAGAAACTCCGATCACTGGTCGCCGCGAGCAGCGGCAATGGTGGTCGGCGGGCGCAAGCGATCGGCGAGCGCGAAGCGCGAAGTCGAAATCGGCGAACAAACGGCGGTCGGGCAACGGGAGACACGAACGGTCGCGGTACCGACGTGGCCGTCGAACGGCCGGGACCGGTGAAGGAACGAGCCAGCTCGCGCGAGCGCTCGTTGCATCGGCTCCTCGCCGGTCTCCGCGCCGTCAACGCCGGCGATTTCTCAGTGCAGCTAGCGCGAACGGCGATCCGCTGATGGCCGACGATCATCCGAGGTGTTCAACAGCGTCGCGCAGAAGCAGGCGCGTTTCGTCGACGAGCTCACCGCGCGTCAGCACGTCGGTCGGACGTGAAGGCAAGATGCGCGACCGGGTGTCGATGACCGGCGTAATAGCGGCCAATGGGCGGCGGCCGCTGGACTCCGTGAACAGCCTCGATCACCGATCTGGTGCAACCGACGTCCGAGGTCTCGCGCGTCATCAAGGCGGTCGCCGAGGGCGATCTTGTCGCAGAAAGGTCGAGCTGGAGATCGAGGGCAAGCAGGTGCAGGGCGAGTTCTTCGCGCATCGGCTCGACCGTGAATCGAATGGTCGGTCAGCTCAACGCGTTCGCGAGCGAAGTGACGCGCGTGGCGCGCGAAGTCGGCACCGAAGGCAAGCTCGGCGGGCAGGCGAGCGTGCCGGGCGTGGCGGGCACCTGGAAGGACCTCACCGACTCCGTGAACGCGATGGCGTCGAACCTGACCGGACCAGGTGCGCAACATCGCCGACGTGACGACCGCCGTCGCCAACGGCGACCTGTCGCAGCAAGATCACGGTCGAAGCGAAGGGCGAAGTGCCTCGAGCTGAAGGACACGATCAACACGATGGTCGATCAGCTCAACGGCGTTCGCGGTCGGAAGTGACGCGCGTGGCGCGCGAAGTGGGCACGGAAGGCAAGCTCGGCGGCCAGGCGCAGGTGCCAGGCGTCGCCGGCACGTGGAAGGACCTCACCGACAACGTGAACTTCGATGGCGGCGAACCTGACCGCGTCAGGTGCGCAACATCGCCGACGTGACGACCGCCGTCGCCAAGGGCGACCTGTCGCGGAAGATCACGGTCGACGTGCAAGGGCGAGATTCTCGAGCTCAAGAACACGATCAACACGATGGTGGACCAGCTCAACGCGTTCGCGAGCGAGGTGACGCGCGTCGCGCGAGAGGTCGGCACCGAAGGGAAGCTGGGCGGTCAGGCGCAGCGTCGAAGGCGTGTCGCGGCACGTGGACGCGATCTGACGCGACAACGTGAACGGCGATGGCCGTCGAACCTCACCGTCCAGGTGCGCAGACGTCAGCCGCCGTCGCCACGGCCATCGCCGAGGGCGACCTGACGCGCAAGATCACGGTCGAGGCGCAGGGGCGAGATCCTGCAGATCAAGGACGTCGTCAACAAGATGGTGGACCAGCTCAACGTCGTTCGCCGGCGGAAGTCACTCGCGTGGCGCGCGAGGTCGGAACGGAGGGCGTGCTGGGCGGACAGGCGAACGTGCCGGGCGTGCGCGGCACGTGGAAGGACCTCACCGACAACGTGAACTGCATGGCGCGCAACCTCGACCAATCAGGTGCGAAACATCGCCGACGTGACGACCGCCGTGCGCCAACGGCGACCTCGTCGCAGAAGATCACGGTCGAAGTGCAGCGGCGAGGTGCTCGACGCTCAAGGACACGATCAACACGATGGTGGACCAGCTGCGCAGTCTTCGCGGCCGAAGTGACGCGCGTCGCGCGCGAGGTAGGAACCGAAGGTCGGCTGGGCGGCCAGGCGAGCGTGCCGGGCGTCGGCGGGACGTGGAAGGATCTGACCGACAACGTGAACGCGATGGCCGGCAACCTGACGCGTGCAGGTGCAGAAACATCGCCGACGTGACGACGGCCGTGGCGCGCGGCGATCTGTCGCGCAAGATCACCGTGGACGTGCGCGGCGAGATCCTCGAGCTGAAGAACACCGATCAACACGATGGTGGATCAGCTCAACGCGTTCGCCGAGCGAAGTGACGCGCGTGGCGCGCGAGGTGGGCACCGGAAGGAAAGCTGGGCGGCCAGGCGAAGGTGCCCGGCGCGGCCGGCGTGTGGCGCGACCTCACCGACAACGTGAACGGCCTGGCGTCGAACCTCACGACGCAGGTGCGCAACATCGCCGACGTCACGACCGCGGTCGCGAACGGCGACCTGTCGCAGAAGATCACGGTCGAAGCGCAGGGCGAGGTGCTCGTCGCTCAAGAACACGATCAACAACATGGTCGACCAGCCTGCGCGTCTTCGCCGACGAAGTGACGCGCGTCGCGAAGGAAGTGGGCACGGAAGGCAAGCTCGGCGGCCAGGCCGAAGTGCCGGGCGTGGCCGGACACGTGGAAGGCGCTCACCGACAGCGTGAACGCGATGGCGAACTCGCTCACGGTGCAGGTGCGCAACATCGCCGACGTCGCGACGGCGGTGACGAAGGGCGATCTGACGCGGCAGATCACCGTCGAGGCGCAGGGCGAGCTCGATGAGCTCAAGACGAACATCAACCAGATGATCGCGCAACCTGCGCGAGACGACGGAGCGCAACCAGGAGCAGGACTGGCTCAAGACCAACCTGGCCAAGTTCAGCCGCATGATGCAGGGCCAGAAGGATCTCGAGAGCGTGTCGCGCCTCATCATGTGCAGAGCTGACGCCGCTGGTGTCAGCTCACCACGGCGCGTTCTTCATCATCGGACACGGACGCCGGCGGCGTCGCTGCTCAAGCTCATCGCGAGCTACGCCTACCGCGCGCGCAAGCACGTGGCGAACCGGTTCGCGCATCGGCGAAGGACTCGTCGGGCAGGCGGCGCTCGAGAAGCAGCCGATTCTGCTGCAGAACGTTCCCGACGACTACATCCAGATCACGTCGGGCCTCGGCGAAGCGCCGCCGCGCAACATCATCGTCCTGCCCGATGCTGTTCGAGGGCGAAGTGAAGGCGGTGATCGAGCTCGCGAGCTTCCTGCCGTTCAGCCAGATCCACCAGACGTTCCTCGACCAGCTCACCGAGTCGATCGGCGTCGTGCTGAACATGATTCAGGCGAACATGCGCACCGAGGAGCTGCTCGAGCAGTCGCAGAAGCTGACGCAGGAGCTGCAGAGCCAGTCGAAGGAGCTGCAGCAGCAGCAGGACGAGCTCAAGCGGTCGAACATCGGAGCTCGAAGCGCAGGCGCGCACGCTGCGCCAGTCGGAAGAGCTGCTCAAGGAGCAGCAGGAAGAGCTGCAGCAGGTCAACGAGGAGCTCGAGGAGAAGGCCAGCCTGCTCGCCGAGCAGAACACGCGAAGGTCGAGCAGAAGAACCGCGAGGTCGGAGTCGGCGCGCGTCGCGCTCGAGGAGAAGGCCGAGCAGCTCGCGCTCAGCTCGAAGTACAAGAGCGAGTTCCTGGCGAACATGTCGCACGAGCTGCGCACGCCGCTCAACTCGCTGCTCATCCTCGCCAAGCTGCTCGCCGAGAACAAGGACGAGCAACCTGTCGACCGAAGCAGGTGCGAGTTCGCGCAGACGATCTACTCGTCGGGCACCGACCTGCTGAACCTGATCAACGACATTCTCGACCTGTCGAAGGTCGAGGCGGGCAAGATGGAGGTCAATCCGTCGGACGTCGTCGATGAAGGAGATCCGCGACGTTCGTCGCAGCGAACGTTCGAGCCGGTCGCGCGAGCAGAAGAGTCTCGAGTTCACAGGTCGACATCGCACCCGACGTGCCGTCGCCGATCCTCACCGACGGACAGCGGCTGCAGCAGGTGCTCAAGAACCTGTTGTCGAACGCGTTCAAGTTCACCGAGCGCGGGAGCGTCACGCTCGCGATCCGCGCGCCGGAGACACGCGGCGCTTCGCCAGCCGCAGTCCTCGACCGCGCCGAGGCGGCGTGATCGCGTTCGCGGTGCGCGACACGGGCATCGGCATTCCGAAGGACAAGCAGCAGCTCATCTTCGAGGCGTTCCAGCAGGCCGACGGCACGACGAGCCGCAAGTTCGGCGGCACCGGACTCGGGCTGTCGATCAGCCGCGAGATCGCGCGCCTCCTCGGCGGCGAGATTCGCGTGGAGAGCACGCCGGGACAGGGGAGCACGTTCACGCTGTATCCTGCCAGTGCAAGGCGGATGCCGGACGGCGCGAAGGGCGACGAGGCGCGCCGACGCGCGACGAGCGTCGGCGGCGAGCGGCATGTCAGGTCCGAGCGCGATCAGGCGATGCTGCCGGCCGTTGCGAGCCGCGCTCGTCGCACGTGTCGATGGTCGAAACGCTCGACGTGTTTCCCACCGTCCCCGTCCTCCGTCCCCGATCCCCGAGATCCGACGATGATCGCGAATCGATTGAACCAGGCGACCGCGTCGTGCTCATCATCGAGAACGACACGAACTTCGCGCGACATCCTCCTCGACATGGCGCGCGAGAAAGGATTCAAGGGGCTCGTCGCGCTCGACGGCGATTCAGGGCTGCAACTCGCGCACGCATTTCATCCTGACGCCGATCACGCTCGACATCGACATGCCCGGCATCGACGGCTGGGCGGTGCTCGATCGGCTGAAGCACCACCCGAATACGCGCCACATTCCGGTGCACATCATCACGGGAATCCGCGAGCGGCAGCACGGGCTCAAGGCGGGCGCGATCGCGTATCTCGAGAAGCCGGTCACCAAGGAGGCGCTCGAGGATTCGTTCAACAAGATCGGCCAGTTCATCGATCGAGCAGGTCGAAGCGACTGCTCGTCGTCGAGGACGACGACACGCAGCGCGAAAGCATGATCGAGCTCATCGCGCACGAGGACGTCGAGATCACGGCGGTCGCGAGTCGGCCGAGGAGGCGCTCGACGAGCTGCGCACGATGCGCTTCGACTGCATGGTGCTCGACCTCGGCCTGTCCGGCGATACTGACGGCTTCCAGCTCCTCGAGACGCGTGAAGTCCGATCCGGCGATGCAGGAGCTGCCGATCATCATCTACACCGGGAAGGAGCTGAGCCACGCAGGAGGAGACGAGTCTGCAGAAGTTCGCCGAGACGATCATCGTGAAGGACGTGAAGTCGCCCGAGCGACTGCTGGACGAGACGGCCCTGTTCCTGCACCGCGTCGAGGCACGCCTGCCGGAGCAGAAGCGCCGCATGCTCGAGCGGCTGCACAACGCCGACGCCGTGTTCGCCGAGCAAGCACGTGCTCGTCGTGGACGATGACGTCCGGAACATCTTCTCGCTCACCAGCGTGCTCGAAGACCACGGCATGAGCTGTCTCGTTCGCCGAGAACGGCAAGGACGCGATCGCGAAGCTGGAGTCGACGCCGGGCATCGATCTCGTGCTGATGGACGTGATGATGCCGGAGATGGACGGCTACGAGACGACGCAGGGCAATCCGCGAACGATGCCGCAGTTCCGCGGCCTGCCGATCATCGCGCTCACGGCGAAGGCGATGAAGGGCGATCGCGAGAAGTGCATCGCGGCGGGCGCGTCCGACTACATCACGAAGCCCGTGGACACGGATCAGCTGCTGAGTCTGATGCGAGTATGGCTGTACCGCTGACGCCGAACCGATCGCTCGAGCGGCCCACCGCGTCGCGTACGACGCCGAGCTCGAGCGCATCGAGATCGAGCTGTCTGCTGGAAGGAGTATTTCGTCACTACGGATTCGACTTTCGCGTCGTACGCCTACGCCTCGATCCGCCGCCGGTTGTGGAAGCGGATCGAGGTCGAGGAGCTGCACACCATCTCCGAGCTGCAGGCGCTGGTGCTGCACGACAGCGCCGCGATGGAGCGTCTGCTGCTCGATCTGTCGGTCAGCGTCACGGCGATGTTTCGAGATCCCGAGCTTCTACCAGGTGTTCCGCACGGAGGTCGTCCCGCTGCTGCGGACCTATCCGTTCATTCGCATCTGGCATGCGGGCTGTTCCACCGGCGAAGAGGTCTACTCGACGGCGATCGTGCTCGAGGAGGAGGGTCTGCTCGACCGGGCGCGCATCTACGCCACGGACATCAACGACGCGGTTCTGCAGCAGGCGCGCGGCGGAATCTTTCCGCTCAACCGCATGCAGGAGTACACCGAGAACTACATCCGCGCCGGCGGGCGGCGGTCGTTCTCCGAGTACTACACGGCGAAGTACGACGGCGCGCTGTTCAGTCCATCGCTGACGCGCAACGTCGTGTTCTCGCAGCACAACCTCGTCACCGACCGGTCGTTCAGCGAGTTCAACGTCATCTTCTGCCGCAACGTGCTGCATCTACTTCGATCGCGACCTGCAGAACCGCGTGCACTCGCTGTTCTACGACAGTCTAGTCGATGTTCGGCATCCTCGCGCTGGGCAGCAAGGAATCGCTGCGCTTCTCGCAGTACGAGCCGCGCTACGAGAAGCTGCATCCACGCGAGAAGCTGTACCGGAAGGTGCAATAGCCGTGGAATACGAGATCATCGTCGTCGGGACGTCATGGGGCGGACTTGTCGGCGCTGCCACCAGCTGATCGCCGGACTGCCGCGCGACTTCGCGATTCCTGTCGTCGTCGTGCCAGCATCGCCACCGGCAATCCGAGCAGATGCTGTCGTCGCTGCTTCAGGACCGCACGTCGCTCGGCGTCTGCGAGGTGGAGGACAAAGCGCCGATCGTCGCCGGCAACGTCTACATCGCGCCGCCTGATTACCATTTGCTCATCGAGCGCGGCTACTTCTCGCTGTCGCACCGACGAGCCGGTGCGACTACAGCCGGCCGTCGATCGACGTCACGTTCGTCTCGGCCGCGGACACCTACGGCAACAGCATCGGTGGGCGTCGTGCTCACCGGCGCGAACGACGACGGCGTCGCGCGGACTGCAGCGAATCTCCGATCGAGGCGGGCTCGCGTTCGTCCAATCTCCGGACACGGCCGAAAGCGCGACGATGCCGGAGGCGGCAATTCGCGTCGTGCCCGGCGCGCGCGTGTTGACGATCGACGGAGATCGCCGACGCGCTTGCCGCGCTGCCGATGTCGCCGGCCCGGACCGGAACGCGCTGCCGGGGCGCACGCGATGACCGCCCTGATGCAAAGCGCCGACCAGGTCGACATCCTTCTCGTCGACGACCGCCCGGAGAATCTTCTCGCGCTCGAGGCGATTCTCGAACCGCTCGGCCAGCGACTCGTGCGCGCGCAGTCGGGCGAAGACGCGCTACGACGTCCTGCTCGAGCGCGACTTCGCCGTGATTCTGCTCGACGTGCAGATGCCGGGCATGAACGGGTTCGAGACAGCGCAAATGATCAAGTCGCGCGAGCGCACGAAGTTCATCCCGATCATCTTCCTCACGGCGATCAGCAAGGACGAGGAGTACGTCTTCGAGGGATACTCGGTCGGCGCGGTCGACTACATGTTCAAGCCGTTCCAGCCGGAGATCCTGCGCTCGAAGGTCAACGTGTTCGTCGAGCTGTACCTCCAAGCAGACGTCGCCTCGCCGAGCAGGAGCAGCGACTGCACGAGGGCGAGCGCCAGGAGCTCGAGCTCCGGCACATGCGCGAGCTCCTCGCAGTCGGAGGCGCGCTTTCGCGAGATCGTCAGCATCGGCGATGGACGCGATCGTTGCGTTCGACGCGGACGGCAGCATCACGCTCGTCAACAGCGCGGCCGGAGCGAATGTTCGGAACGACGCGCCGCCGCCGCGATCGGAAAAGATGTCGACGCAGTTCTTCCCGAACGGCGTGGGGCACGGACGTCGCGCCGCGTCTCTGGCGAGTGCCGGCGACGACGTCGCGCGACGCCGGCCAGCCGAGCACCCGCATCGTCGTTCACCGCGCGTCCGGACCAACGGCGAAACGTTTCCGCTCGAGGCGTCGGTTTCGTGCCTCGATGGTCCGACAGGAAGCGACGCTACACGATCATCGCCCGCGATGTCTCCGAGCGAATTCGCCACGAGGAAGAGCTCGAGCGCCAGGCAGCGTCGCTCGCCGAGTCGGCGAAACGAGCTCACGCTGCTCAACGAGGAGCTGCACCGGCGACAGGTCGATCTCGAGCGCGCGATGACGGCGCGCAGCCGTTTCTACGCGTCGATGAGCCACGAGCTGCGCACGCCCATCAACGCCGTGCTCGGCTACAGCACTCTGTTGCTCGAGAGGCATCTACGGTCCGCTCAACGACAAACAGGTCGAGGGCATCGAGCGGACGCAGAAGGCCGCGCGTCATCTGCTCGAGCTGGTGAACGACGTTCTGGATCTCTCGAAGATCGAGGCGGGCAAGATCGATCTCCGTCTCCAGCCCGTTGAATTCCCGCATGTTGATCGACGATCTGTTCGTCACCGTCCGGCCGCTGGCCGACGAGCACGGATCCGAGCTCGTCGCTCGAGCAGCGCGCGGAGCAGTCCGATCAAGATCATTTCCGATCCGCGACGTGTTCGTCAGATCCTGCTCAACCTTCTGTCGAACGCGCATCAAGTTCGGCAAGGCAAGCCGATCAAACGTGATCTGTGATCGGACCGAGGACGACGGAGCGGTGCATCGAGGTGATCGATCAGGGCGACGGGATTTCGCGCGAGGACCGAGAGCGGATCTTCCACGAATTCGTGCAGCTCGGAAAGACGCAGCTTCAAGATGGAACTGGACTCGGTCTGCCGATCTCGCGCCGTCTCGCCGAATTGCTTCACGGGTCGCTGTCGGTGGAGTCGACGAGTGGGCGGGGAGCACGTTCCGTCTCGAGCTTCCGGCAAAGGCCGAGGGCGTGGACGTTGCGGCTCGTCGAACAGGAGCTTCCGCGCGAGCCGGCGAAGGAAGCAGACATCCCGCGCCCGCCGGGGGAGGCCTGAACGTCGGCCAGGCCCGACGGGCACTAACGCGGCGCGCTCCTGATGAACCGTAATGGCAGAGTCCGCTATCTGGCGTGCTTGCCCAACTATAGAATGCGGAGCATGATTCCAATATGCCGCGCCGGTTTGGTCGACTTGCCGTCCTCGGAGTTTTGGTCCTCGGATCCGCCTGCACGCACTTGCAGAGCGAGTCGGGCGCGCGCGCCGATCGGAATACGATCACCAAAGATCAGCTGACTAAGAACCACTATTCGACCGTCTATGACGCGGTCGAATCGCTTCGTGCCAATTGGCTGCAAACGCGTGGCACAGACGGCTTTTCAGTCGCCGAGCCAGGTCAAAGTCTATCTCGACAACACGATGTTCGGCGGCGTCGAGTCGCTGCGAAATATCGCGACGACAACACCATCTCGTTCATTCGCTATTTCGACGGCGTTTCCCGCGACGGCGCGTTGGGGGTTGGACCATGGCGCCGGCGTGATCTACGTCTCTTCACGCCCTGCGATCGCGACCGATCCGTAGCCCAAAAACGCTGAACTGCCTCAGGGATAGCGATCCTCTGCTCGCTGCGCTCGCATCAGGATGACGATGTCGCTGTCGTTAGAACTAAGTGATTTGATGACCCTATCACTCGCGGCTCTGCTTGTCGCGCCGACGACCGCGCGCGGTCAGTCAAGCCCAGCCGACGCCGTCGCCGGTCGACGCTCGGTACGTCGTCGCACAGCCCGCGTCGGATCGATTTCCACTGTCGACGTCCGGAACATCGGCTCCGGTTTACGCCAGCGCGCGCGACTATCCCGGCGTGATTCGCGCCGTTCGCGATCTGCAGTCGGACATCGGTCGCGTCACAAGCGCCGCGCCTACGCTCACGCTTGATTCGCTCCCGCGCTCGCGGCAGATCGTCGTCATCGGAACGCTCGGCAGGAACAGTCTCATCGACCGGCTCGTGCGCGAAAGAAGCTCGACGTCAGCGCCGTCGCCGGACGGTGGGAAACGTTCCTCACGCAGATCGTCGACGAAGCCGGCGCCCGGCGTCGACCAGCGCGCTCGTCATCGCCGGCAGCGACAAGCGCGGCACGATCTACGGCATCGTACGAGCTCTCATCGCAGATCGGCGTCTCGCCGTGGTATTGGTGGGCGGACGTTCCGGTCCGACATCAGACGCAGTTGTTCGTTCTCGCCGGCCGCCACACGCAAGGCGAGCCGGCGCGTCAAATACCGCGGCATCTTCATCAACGATGAAGCGCCGGCGTTCTCCGGCTGGACGCGCGAGAAAGTTCGGCGGCGTCAATCACCGCGTCTACGAGAAAGTGTTCGAGCTGATCCTCCGCCTCAAGGGCAACTACCTCTGGCCGGCGATGTGGGGCAACGCGTTCGCCGACGACGATTCGCTCGACGCGTCGCTCGCCGACGAATACGGCATCGTCATGGGGACGTCGCACCACGAGCCCATGCTGCGCGCCCAGCAAGAGTGGAAGCGCTACGGCAAAGGCGCATGGAACTACGAGCACAACGACTCGACGCTGCGCGCGTTCTGGCGCCAGGGCATTCGAGCGCATGGGCGCGCACGAGAGCATCGTGACCGTCGGCATGCGCGGCGACGGCGACATGCCGATGACCGCAGGGCAGCAACATCGCGCTGCTCGAGCGCATCGTCGCCGATCAGCGAAAGATCATCGCCGAGCGTCACGGGCAAGACGCGTCCGCAACGCCGCAGCTCTGGGCCCTCTATAAGGAAGTGCAGGACTACTACGACAAGGGCATGCGCGTCCCCGACGACGTCACGCTGCTCTTCGCCGACGACAACTGGGGCAACATCCGGCGGCTGCCATCGGGCACGGACGACACCGCGCGCCGGCGGCTTCGGCGTCTACTACCACTTCGACTACGTCGGCGGGCCGCGCAACTACAAGTGGCTCAACACCAATCCGATCGCGCGCGTCTGGGAGCAGATGCACCTCGCGTCGCGAGTACGGCGCGAACACGCATCTGGATCGTGAACGTCGGCGACCTCAAGCCGATGGAGTTCCCGATCTCGTTCTTCCTCGACTACGCCTGGAATCCGCGCGCGTGGCCCGCGGAGCGCCTGCCGGAATACACGCGCCAGTGGGCGGAGCAGACAGTTCGGTACAGAACACGCATCAGAGATTGCTAACATCATGACGGCGCAGCTCCGCCTCGCCGGCCGGCGAAAGCCCGAGCTGCTCGACACCGCGACCTACAGCCTCGCCAACTATCGCGAAGCGGAAACGCGTCGTCGCGCGAGTACGACAGCCTGCGCGGTCGCGCCGAGCGGCATCGGCAAGCGGATCGCCGCGCGAATATCAGCGACGCCTACTACCAGATCGTGCTCCACCCGGTCGAGGCGCTGTCGAATCTCACCAACCTGTACGTCACCGTCGCCAAGAACCGTCAATACGCGCTCCAGGGACGCGCGATGACGAACGAGCTCGCCGACAGCGCGCGCCGACTCTTCGATCGGGACGCCGAGATCTCGCGGCGCTACAACACGGAGCTGGCCGGCGGCAAGTGGAGTCACATGATGGATCAGACGCACATCGGCTACACGTATTGGCAGGAGCCGCCGCGCAACACGATGCCGCGCGTCGACGTCATCCAGCTTCCTCGCGCCGCCGGAGATGGGCGTGGCCGTAGTCGAGGCGAACCGTCCCGCACCGTCTGGACGCGGCGGCCCGTTTCCTGGCGCCGGCGGTCCTCCATTCGGCGGAGCGCGCGAGGATCGTGCTGCCGGCATTCGACCCATACTCGCAACAGACCTATCACGTCGACGTATTCAACCGCGGCCAATCTCCGTTCGAGTATTCGGTGCAGTCGGCGGAACCGTGGGTGATGGTGGCGCCGTCGCGCGGCACGATCGACAAGGAGCAACGAGTGGCGGTGAGCGTTGATTGGTCGCGCGCGCCAGTCGGCGAGGCGTCGCGTCGCGCTCACGCTTCACCGGCCCCAACGAGAGTCGCACGGTCGTGTACGCGGTCGTCAACAATCCCGTCACGCCGAAGCGCGATTCCGTGGTCGGTTTCGTCGAAGGAGCGGGCTACGTCTCGATGGAAGCAGAGCACTACACCAACGCGGTGAGCGCGGGCAAGATTGGCTGGCAGCGCATTCCCGATTTCGGTCGAACGCTGTCTGGCATGACGATGACTCCAGTGACGTCACCATCCCAGACGCCGACCGGAACCGCCGCGCGGCTCGAGTATCGCGTGTTTCTGTTCGACAGCGGCGCCGTGAAGGTGCGTGCCTATTTCTCGCCGACGTTCAACTTCTCGGGCGCGAAGGGCGGTTTGCGCTATGCCATCTCATTCGACGACCAGCCGCCGCAGATCGTCGACGCGCAGGCGGACACCGCGACGCGTGGCTGGGAGAAGGAAGTTGCCGAGAGCATCATCGTCCGCGTTTCATCGCACGACGTGGCGCGTCCAGGCTGCGCACCTGCTGAAGTTCTGGGCGGTCGATCCCGGGCCTCGTCCTTCAGAAAATCGTCATCGAGGCGCGGGACGTGCGCGCCAAGCTATCTCGGGCCGCCCGAGAGCTACTTCCGCGCGCCGGCCCTGCCTGTGAGGACACCATGAGGCACACTCGCCAACTCGGGCTCGTCGCGGCCATCCTCGCCCCATCGTTCGGGCTGGGCATGGCGGCTCGCTGGTGGGCGCCCCCGACGTCCGAGGCGCGGTTCGATTGGTTCGCGTACGAGGGCAACGACTCCGTGTATCGCAACGCCGACGTCCGGTCCGTCGCGCTACACGAACCCGATTCTCGCCGGATTCTACCCCGACCCGAGCATGATTCGCGTCGGCGAGAACTACTACCTCGTCACGTCGAGCTTCGCGTACTTCCCCGGGCTGCCGATCTTTCAGAGCAAGGATCTCGTCCACTGGACGCAGTTGGGGCACGTCCTCGATCGTCCGTCGCAGCTCAAGCTCGATAGCGCCGGCATCTCGCGCGGCCTGTTTGCGCCGTCGATTCGCTATCACGACGGCACGTACTACGTGGTCTGCACGCTCGTCGATGCCGGCGGCAACTTCATCGTGACGGCGACAGACCCGGCCGGACCGTGGTCCGAGCCGATCTGGCTTCCGGGCTTCGACGGCATCGACCCGTCGCTCTTCTTCGACGACGACGGCCGAGCGTACATGGTCAACAACGGGCCGCCGGTCGGCAAACCGCTGTATCAGGGACACCGCGCGATCTGGATGCAGGAGTACGACATCAAGGCGCAGAAGCTCGTCGGTCCGCGCGCCGTGATTGTGAATGGCGGCGTGGATCTCTCGAAGAAGCCGATCTGGATCGAGGCGCCGCACATCTTCAAAGTGAAGGGCGCGTACTATCTAATCGCCGCCGAGGGCGGCACGGCGGAGGACCATTCCGAAGTCGTGTTCCGTAGCGCGTCAGTGCGAGGACCGTACGTTCCGTTCAGTGGCAACCCGATCCTCACGCAGCGGCATCTCGACCCGTCGCGACCGGCGCCGATCACGTCGACAGGCCACGCCGACTTCATCGAGACGCCCCGCGGCGACTGGTGGGCTGTCTTCCTCGGCACACGTCCCTATCGCGATAACCTGTACAATACGGGTCGTGAGACTTTCCTCATGCCCGTGCGTTGGGAGAACGGCTGGCCGATCATTCTCACGGGAACGGCGACCGTACCGTATGTCGCCACGGCTCCCAATCTCCCGGTGCAGCCGGCGGCCGCCGATCCCGACGAGCGGCAACTTCACCTATCGCGACGAATTCAACGGCAAGACGCTCGCGCCGAATTGGATGTTCATCCGCACGCCGCGCGAGACACTGGTTCGACCTCACGAGCCATCCGGGCTGGTTGACGATGCAAGCCCGCTCCGCGGACATTGGCCGCCGAGCGCAGCCGTCGTTTGTCGGGCGCCGGCAGCAGCATCTCGAGGCGTCGGCGTCGACGGCGATGCAGTTCACGCCCTCGAAAGCCGGGCGACAAAGCCGGGTTGGTCGCATTTCAGAACGACGACTACTACTACTTTCTGGGTGTGGCGCGGAGAGGCGAGGAGACGGTCGTTCAGGTGGAGATGCACGCGGGCCCAGGAACCGCGCCCGATCGCGTCGTGATTGCGTCGTCGCCAATCGCCGTCTCGTCGGGGACGACTGTCTATCTCAAGATCCAGGCGCGCGGCGACAAATACGATTTCTCATACGGCATGAACCCAGATAGCTGGACGTCGCTGCTGCGGGGCGCCGATGGCACGATCCTCAGCACGAAACGCGCGAGCGGGTTTCGTGGGAGCCACGCTCGGCATGTACGCCTACGCGGTCCCGTGACGCGATGGATGTATTCACGCTCGCCAATGCGCGTGGGATGGAGGTTCGATTCATCGCGTACGGCGGAACAATCGTCTCGATCCGCGTGCCGGACCGGGACGGCGCATTCGCCGACGTGACACCCGGCTTCGACTCGCCCGACGACTATGCGCACGACGGACGGTTCTTCGGCGCCCTCATTGGGCGATACGCGAACCGGATTGCCGGCGCGCAGCTTCGCGCTCGACGGACGTGCAGTACTCGTTGACCGCGAACGAGGGTGAGAACCAGCTCCACGGCGGTCCGAGCGGGTTTCATCGAGCGACCTGGCACGTCACTCCGTCGCATGCGCTCGGCGAGCGGAGCAGTGCTCAGCCATCGGAGCGACGACGGCGATCAAGGGTTCCCGGGGACACTCCACGCGCGCGTGACGTACCCGTCACCGACGACAACGAGCTCGTCGTCGACTACAGCGCGATCGCCGATGCGCTCGACGCCGGTGAATCTCACACAGCACGCGTACTTCAATCTGGCCGGCCACGACTGCTGGCGACATTCTCGACCACGAGCTGACGCTCAACGCGAGTCATTTCCTGCCGGTCGACGCCTCGCTCATTCCCAGTTGGCCCGAAAGAGATCCGTCGCCGGCACTCCCTTCGACTTTCGAACGGCGCATCGGATCGGCAGCGATCGATCAGTCCGATGAGCAACTGGTGATCGGTCATGGGTACGATCACAACTTCGTGCTCGACCGGCGCGACGACGGCGAGCTCGCATTCGCCGCTCGCGTCCACGAGCCGCGTTCGGGGCGCGTGCTCGAGATCTTCACCACCGAGCCGGGCATTCAGTTCTACTCCGGCAGCGGCGTCGGCGGCGATCGCGCTGGAAAGGGACGGTGCACGTCTACGCGCGAAACGCCGCGTTTGCTCTCGAGCCACAGCACTTTCCCGACTCGCCGAATCGTCCGGACTTTCCGTCGACGATTCTGCCCGCCGGTGAGGAGTATCGATCTCGAACCGTGTATTCCGGTTCTCGACGTCGTCCAATCGTCCATCACCGCCACGAGGAACTGACGCAATGCATCGCACTCGCACTTTAGCGCGCGTCGTTTGTCGCTCGCGCTCGCTCGCGGCAGGCGCCGGATCGCGGTACTGCGCGCAAGAGGCGACGCCTGCCTACAAGAACGAGGCGCTGCCGTTCGACGCGCGCGTGAAGGATCTCGTCGGTCGGATGACGCTCGAGGAAAAGGTGTCGCAGATGAAGGACGTCGCGCCGGCGATTCCGCGGCTCGGCGTTCCCGAGTACAACTGGTGGAACGAGGCGCTGCACGGCGTCGCGCGCTCCGGCCTCGCCACCGTATTTCCGCAGGCGATCGGACTCGCGGCGACGTGGGACGACAGCCTGATGTTCCGCATGGCGACGGTCATCTCCGACGAAGCGCGCGCCAAGCACCACGAGTATCTTCGAAACAACAGTCACCAGCGCTATCAGGGCCTCACCGTTCTGGTCGCCGAACATCAACCTCTTCCGCGATCCGCGCTGGGGCCGCGGGCAGGAGACGTACGGCGAAGATCCGTTTCTCACCGGCAGCTCGGCGTGCAGTTCATTCGCGGGCTTGCAGGGCGACGATCCCGAAGTACTTCAAGACCGTCGCGACCGTGAAGCACTTCGCCGTTGCACAGCGGCCCTGAGCCGGAGCGCCACACGTTCGACGCGGTCGTGCAGCGAGCGCGACCTGCGCGAGAGCTATCTGCCGCACTTCGAGACGGGCATTCGCGAGGGCGGCGCGTATTCGCTGATGTGCGCCTACAACCGCGTCGGACGGCAAGCCGGCGTGCGGCAGCGACATGCTGCTCAAGGACATTCTGCGCGGCGAATGGAAGTTTCCCGGCTACATCGTCTCCGACTGCGGCGCGATCGACGACATCGTACCTGCGCCACAAGGTCGTTGCCGACCGCACCAGAGGCCGCCGCGCTCGGCGTGCAGACGGGCACGGATCTCGACTGCGGGCGCGTGTACCCGAATCTCGTCGAGGCGGTGAAGCAGGGGCTCATCACCGAAGCGCAGATCGACACGTCGGTCACGCGACTGTTTCTCGCGCGCTTCAAGCTCGGGATGTTCGACGCGCCGGACCACGTGCGATGGGCGCGGATCCCGTTCAGCGTGCTCGACCAGCCGTCGCACCGGCGAGCTCGCGCTCGCAGGTCGGCGCGCGAGTCGATGGTGCTGCTCAAGAACGCGGGCAGCATGCTGCCGCTGTCGCAAAGACCTCGGCACGCATCGCGGTCATCGGACCGAACGCCGACCAATGGCGCATGCTGCTCGGCAACTACAACGGCGATACCGGCCGATCGCGATCACGCCGCTGCGCGGCATTCGCGAGGCCGTGTCGCGGCACACGCGCGTGCTGTACGCGCGCGGTGCCGATCTGGCCGACGGATTTCCCGTGCTCGACGTCGATGCCGCCGAGCGCGATGTCGACGCGCGGTGGGCAGCCGGGACTCGACGTCGAGTACTTCGACGCGAGCGCGATGACGGGCGCGCCGCTCTTCACGCGGCGTCGATTCGACGATCGACGTCGAACTGGCGCGACGGCGCGCCGCGCGCCGACATGAACGTCGACGACTTCGGCGTCCGGTGGAGCGGCACGTTCCGAGCCGCCGCAGACCGGCACGTACCGGCTCGGGTCTCGTCGGCACGATGAAGTTTCAGCTCTACCTCGACGACAGCCTCGTCGTCCGCTCGGTCTATCCGACGCGCGACGGCGAATTCCCCGATCCGCGACTTGCGCAGAGCGCAGCCGATGCGGCTCGAGGCGCGGCCAGCGCGTATCGCCTGCGCATCGAAGCGCAGGAGATCCTACGGCGACGCGCAGCTCAGCTCGTCTGGTCGCCGCCGCACGAGACGCTCGAGGCGGAGGCGGTGAAGGCCGCGCAACGAGGCGGACGCCGTCGTGATGTTCCTCGGACTGACGGCGCGTCTCGAGGGCGAGGAGATGCCGGTGCAGATCGACGGCTTTCGCGGCGGCGACCGCACGGCGATCGATCTGCCCGCGCCGCAGCAGCGCTGCTCGAGCGCATCGTGGCGCTCGGCAAGCCGACGGTGCTCGTGCTGCTCAACGGCAGCGCGGTCGCGGTGAACTGGGCGCAGGACCACGTCCCGGCGATCGTCGAGGCGTGGTATCCCGGGCAAGCGGCGGGTACCGCGATCGCCGACGTGCTGTTCGGCGACTACAATCCCGGCGGACGTCTGCCGGTGACGTTCTACAAGAGCGTTACCGATCTCCCGGCGTTCGACGACTATCGCATGGCGGGACGGACGTACCGATTCTTCAAGGGCGCGCCGCTCTATCCGTTCGGCCACGGCCTGAGCTACACGACGTTCGCGTACAAGAATCTGCGGACGAGCGCAGATCGGCTGTCGTCGAACGGATCGGTCACGGTGCAGCGTCGACGTCACGAACACCGGCGCAGCGTGCCGGGCGACGAGGTGGTGCAGCTCTATGCACAGCATGTCGGGCTCGAAGGTCGAGCGACCGCGCGAGGATCTTCGCGGCTAGCGCGCGTCACGCTGAGTCCGGACAGACGAGGACGGTGGAGTTCGCGGTTCCGGCGTCATCGTTGGCGTATTGGGATGTCGGCCACGCACGCGCTGGGTCGTCGAGCCGGATCGCGTCGCACTTCATGCGTCGGCGCTTCGTCGGCGGACATTCGAGCTCGAGCAAGACTGATCAATGTTGTGCACAGCTGAGTATGCCCGTGTGTCATCACTCGAGGACGCGAAGCGACGAAGGATCGCTTTCGAGCCAAGCTGTGAGCTGCCAGGATAGCGACCTTCGGTCGCCGATCGCTACGCTCGGCTCCTCAGGATGACGCGTGTATGGGCCGAGGATGCACGGACGGCTACTTGAGCGAACTCTGAACTGACGTGAACGCCGGCTTCGGCTGATAGACTGCGCATCGAACATCAGCGCATCCCCCACCCGGCGAACGTGCTCGGAATCCACGACCTCGTTGTCGGTGAACCCCCAGAACACCACCGCGTCACACGCCGGCGACGATCATGCACGCCGAGACCACATCGCTGTAGTTCTGCGCCTGCGCCTGCAGCTGCGCAGCGCGTCGACGGTAGCTGAATCCGAACATCGAGCTCCGTGATGTGAACCTTGAGCCCCAGCGCCGCGAAACGCGTGATGTTCGCCGCGAGAGAGCTCGGCACACCGCCCACTTGAAAGTGCGACTCGAATCCGACGCCGGTGATCGGGACGCCGCGCGCCGATCAAGTCTTCACGAATGCTATACGCCGAGTCGGACTTCGCGTTGATGCCCTCGATGTTGTAGTCGTTGTGAACAGAGTCCCACCGTCGGATCGGCCGCGCGCGCCGTGCGAAACGCGAGCTCGATGTACTCGGCCGATCCGATCAGCCAGAAGCCAGACCGCAACGCGCCGTTGTCGCCGAGCACCTCGTTGACGACGTCCCACTCCGTGACGCGGCCCGGTAGTGCGCGACCACTTTGGTGACGTGGTCGACGAGCAAGGCTTTCGCTTCGTCCTTGGTCCACGTGCCCGACGTCAGCCACGACGCGAGCTGGCTGTGCCACACCAGCGTAGTGCCCGCGCACGCGCATCCCGTTCGGCTCGGCGAATGTCGACGAGCGAGTCGGCCGGCTCGAAACGATACGTCGTCCCGCGCCGGATGAATGTGATCGTGCTTCATGTCGTTCCCGGGCGGTCAGGCATGTTGAACTGACGCGCCATCGTCGACCTGAACGTCACGCCATCCGAGCCCGGTAGCGAAAGCCGCGGTCGATCGCCGAGCCGACGAACACGATTCGCGTCCGAGCCGCGTAGGTGCGCAAGCGGCGTTGTCGGTCCGTCGATGGCGAGGGCTGACGGCGGCTGAGTACGGCGTCGTCGTGATGCGGTTCGCCGCTCGAGACTGCGCGCGGCGGCGCACACGAGGATCGGCAGCGTGAGCGAGCGCCAATCCGCGATGCGTAGCGACATCAACCGACCGGATGATCTCTCCGGATTCCAACGCTGCGACCGCGTCGCTGCACGCCCTGCAGGTGCTGGCGCATCCGCTCCACGCCGAGCGCTCCGCTCGCGCGCAGTCTCGAGTGGCCTCGAGAGATGGCAAGCGTGGTCCTGATGGTCGCGCTCGCGCGACCAAAGATGCCGAGGATCAAGTCGCTGCTCGTCGGTGAACAGGTCGTGCAGCACGTCGAGCAACTGCGCGAGCACCGGTGTTGCCCGACGCGCGCGCGATCTGCCGGTGAAAGCCCATGTTCACTTCGTGCAGCACGCCAGTCGTTGTTCAAGATTCTGGCCGGCGGTGGTGAGCAGCCGTCGCATCTCGACGAGGTCCTCGAGCGTTCGCGTTCTCGCACGGCGTCCGGCAACGGACTGCGTCTCGAGCGGCAGCGCGACGTGCGAATGAGATCGAGCAGCAGCTTCTTCGTGACCGTGCCCGTGTAATCCGGGCTGGCGAGGACCAAGACCTCTTCGCTGCGTGCTGACGTACACGCCGGACCCGTGACGAATCTCGACGAACCCCATCGTCTCGAGCTTCTTCAGCGCCTCGCGAATCGTCGGATGTCCGACGCCGAATCGCCGCGCCATTTCCATGATCGGAGGCGAAGCCGATCGCCGCGCTGGTAGTCGCCCTTCCGAATCATCAGCTTGAATTCGCTGGGCCAGCTTGTCCGACAAACTCTGCTTGAGTACGGGCTGAACGCGTCTCTCATTCTTCCATCTCCGGAGATGCTCCGATCATTCTGTAAAAGGTATGGCAGAGCGATTGCGTTCGTGCGGCGGCGCGTCGCCGGCGTCTATCACGGCCTCGAACGCCGGCTTCGGCATGATGCGTGGCGGTCGAACAACAACAGCGGTAGCACTCGTTCGCCCGCGAACGGGCCAATTGTTCAGCCACGAATCTGCAGCATCCGCCACGCCCCAAAGGTAACGCGACCGATCACGTCTCGGTGCTTGAGAAAGACGGCAAACAGGTCCGCGTACCGCTTGGCGAGCGCCCGTTGCAGCGAGCCCGGCAGTACCGCCGGTAAACGGATTTTGCGCTCGCCTCGAGCCGCTGCGCACGGCTGACGTCCGCCGTCTGACTGCGAGTCACCGCGCGGCAACACGTCGACGTCCAACTCGGTGATGTTGACCTTCGACGCCGAGCGCGCGAATGGCGGCGATCGTCGAGTCCTGCTGCTCCACGGTGCGGCCATCCCATCTTGTCGTGGCCTTGCAGTCCCATCGCCGCGACGTGAATACCCGCTGCCTGAAGCTTCCGAATCGAGGCGACACCGCGCCGTTCCGCTTGGGCGCGTTCTCGATCGAGTAATCGTTGTAATAGAGCTCGGCCGCTGGATCCGCTTCATGCGCGAACTTGAACGCCAATGCGACGAAGTCCTCGCCGATGATGTTGAACCAGGGCGAGTCGACGCATGGTGCCGTCTTCCTCGACCGCTTCGTTGACGACGTCCCACCCTTTGATGCGCCCTCGTACGCGGCCGACCACCGTCATGATGTGGTCGCGCATGCGTCGAATGAGTGCGTCGCGCGTCATCGGCGCACCGTTGGCGTCTTGAAGACCCAGCGCGGCGTCTGGCTGTGCCAGACGAGCGTGTGTCCGATGATGAACATGCCGTTGCGCTCACCGAACTCCACGTAGCGATCGGCCGGCGCGAAGTTGTACGTATTCGGCTGCGGGTGGACCTCTTCCCACTTCAACACGTTCTCCGGCGTGATGGTGTTGAACTGCCGCTTCACCAACGCCGCGCCGATGGTATCGCGTTCCGTGAACTGATTCCTCATTGAGCGCCGCCCTGACACGAAATGCGCCGGCGAACGCGCTCTTGAGTGTCGCTGCCGAGCGCGGGATCGCTGCCGGGCACCGGATTCACAGAACCAGAGCGAGCGCACGCGGCGCTCAGCAGGAGGAGACCGATCGATGCGCGTCGCATACTACTTTCGTCACCAGCGCGTCGGCCGCCGCTTTGGCGACACCAAACGGAATCGCCACCGGCGCCGTATCGCGCTGACGACGCTCCGCCAGCTCGTCGGTGATCTGAATCTCGAGACGCCGGTCGATCTTGTAGAAGAACAGGCACACCACGCCGATCGCGAAACGTGACGGCCGGGAAGATAGCTCGCCGTCAGTCGAATGCCCTGCAAGCGCCTGCGCCGTCTGCGCGACGTTGGGCACGTACCCGTACGACGGACAGCAGCCAGCCGCCGATCGCGCCGCCGAATCCCAGCCCCGCCTTCAGCGCGAACACGATGCCCGAGAACACGATCGCCGTCGCGCGCCGGCGATTCTTCCACTCCGAGAAGTCGGCGACGTCGGCCATCATCGCCCACAGCAGCGGAATCGTGAAGCCGTACGCGAGCTGGCGGAGCATCTCGACGCACGAACATCACGCGACAATCGCCGTTGGCGAAAACACGCCGAACAGCGCGTGAACACGACCGTCAGCGCGAGGCCGACGATGAACACATCACGCTTGCCGTATCGCCGCGCTAGAGGCGTCGAACCGACCACTCCAGCGATCGTCGACCGCGAGCCCGCAGACGTTGAAGACGCTGAACAGATCTTCGCGGTCCACGTAGTACTTGAAGTAGTAGAGCATCACGCCGCCGCGCATCGACAGCGTGATGAACACGAACGATCGTGAGCGCGAGAAGATCGCGAGCCACGGACCATTGCGCGTGAGGTCGCCGAAGTCCTGCCGCGATCGAGTTCTGCTGCGTCGGGTCGGGCTGAACGCGCTCGCGTCGTCGTCGCGAACGTGATCGAAGAAGAACAGCGACGGCGAGCGCCGCGAAGATGCCCATCGTGATCTGGTAGCCCTTCGCGCTGTCACCCCTGCCGAAGTATTTCACCATCGGCAGCGCGAGACCCTGAATGACGAACGCCGCGCTCATCGCCGAACACGAAGCGGTACGACGACAGGCTCGTCCGCTCCGGCAAGGTCGCCGGTGATGACGCCGCTCAGCGCGGAATACGGAAGGTTGTTCGCCGAGTAGCACCATCATCAGCGACGATGTAGGTGACGTAGGCGTAGAGGAGCTTGCCCTGCGCGTCCGAATGGCGGCGTGGTGAACGTCAGGAAGCCCACGATGCCGAACGGCACGGCGGTCCAGAGAACCCACGGCCGGAACTTTCCCCACTTCGTGTTCGTCCGGTCGGCGACGACGCCCATCATCGGATCGAAGATCGCGTCCCACAAGCGCACGACGAGGAACAGCGTACCGGCCGCCGCCGCGGTGATGCCGAACGTGTCCGTGTAGAAGGCGAGCTGGAACACCAGCATCGTCTGAAAGATGAAGTTCGCCGCGGCGTCGCCGAGGCCGTAGCCCGACCTTCTCGAACGGAAAGTTTTCGCCGGTCGTCGTGCATGGGTGTCGCTCGTCCTGTTGCGTCAGCCGTGCACGCACAGAGCGAGTGTTTGAAGATCTGCAGTCGCGCGACGACGTGCCCGACCATGATGGTGAACTCGCCCGGCTCGACGACGTAGTTCATGTCGATGTCGTGGAACGCGCAGCGACTCGGGCGTGATCTCGAGCTCGACACCGTCGTCGTCGTCGCCAGGCCGCAGCGACGACCTTCGCGAACGCCTTCAGCTCCTTGATCGGCCGAGTGACCGGAGCTGACGCAGTCGCGGATGTAGAGCTGAACGACCTCGGTCCCCGCGCGGTCGCCGGTGTTCGTGACGCGATCGCTCGTACGGTCGTCGAGTCGTCTCGCGCGATTCGTGTCGCTATCGATCCGCAACGTCAGTCGACCTCGAACGTCGTGTAGCTCAACCCGTAGCCGAACGCGTAGAGCGGCGTCACGTCGTCGAACAGGTATCCGCGCCGCGCCGACGGCTTGTGGTTGTAGAACGCCGGCAGGTGCCCGACCGACCGCGGAATGCGTGATCGGCAGCTTGCCGCCCGGATTGAAGTCGCCGAACAGCACGTCGGCGACGGCGTCGCCGCATCTCCTGCCCGAGGTACCAGCACTCGAGAATCGCCGGCACGCTCTCGCTCAGACGCGACGGATCGACAGCGGACGACCGTTGAACAGCAGCGCAGACGACCGGCTTGCCAGTCGCGACAGCATCGCGTCGACGAGCTCCTTCTGGCGGCCGATCAGATCGAGGCTCGTGCGATCGCCCATGTGCTTGAGCGATCCACGCCTCGCGCGACGTCTGCTCGTTGCCGCCAATCGCGAGCACGATGACGTCCGCCCGCTGCGCGACCTCGACCGCCTCGGCGATCTGACGGCGGTCTTCATCCGGATCGCTCGGCGGTCACCGTCGTCCTCGTTCCACGATCCGCCGATGCGTGATCTTGCAGCCTTCGGCGTAGACGAACCTTCGCGTGCTCGCCGACGCGCGCCGTGATCCCGTCGAGCACGGTGACGTCGTATTTCGGACGGCCGCTGTAGCCGCCGAGCAGACTGCGGTGCGGCGTTCGGGTCCGATCACGGCGATGGACTCGATCGTCGCGCGACGTCGAGCGGCAGCACGCTCGCCTGTCGTTCTTGAGCAGCGTGATCGTCTCGCGCGCCGCGCGTCGCGCCAGCGTCGCGATTGCGATCTGATCCGACCACGCGCTCGGCTTCGATCAGGGTCGACGTACGGATCGTCGAACAGCCCCATCTTGAATTTCCAGTAGCAGCATCGGCGCCACGAGATCGTCCAGCTCGCGACTCGGCGAGCGTGCCGTCGCGCACGAGCTCGGCGAGATGCGAGATAGCAGTCAGGCTCGGGAGCCTCGATGTTCACGCCGGCGCGCACGGCGAGCAGCGCGCGCTTCGCTTCTTGTCGTGCCGCGACGTGGTGTCCGTGCGTGTCGGGTCGGTCGCTCAGCTCCCAGATCGCGTAGTAGTCGGAGACGACGAATCCCGTGAAGCCCCATTCGCTGCGCAGCACGTCGCGCAGCAGCCAACGGTCTGGCGTGCGACGGCACGCCGTCGATCTCGTTGTACGACGCCATGACGCTGATCGCGCCGCGCCTCGTGGATCGCGGCCTTGAACGGGGCGAGGAAGGTCTCGCGCAACGCGCGCGTCGACACGTCGACCGGGCGCGCAGTTCATGCCCGCCTTCCGGCTGGCCGTGCGCCGCGAAGTGCTTGAGCGTCGCGATGACGCGCGTCTTGTCGTCGAACGTCGCGTCGCCCTGAAAGCCGCGCACGGCGGCGACGCCCATGCGCGAGACGAGATACGGATCTTCGCCGAACGTCTCTTCGACGCGGCCCCATCGCGGATCGCGCGCGACGTCGACGACCGGCGTCAGCGCCTGGTGCGTGCCGCGCGACGCGCGCCTCCTCGGCGCGTCATCGCGTAGAGCGATTCGACGAGGGCCGGGTTGAACGTCGCGGCGAGCCCGATCGGCTGCGGAAAGCTCGTGGCGTCGAGGCGCCGCGTGGCCGTGCAAGCATTCCTCATGGAACACGACTGGAATGCCCAGCCGGCTGTTCTCGATGAAGAATCTCTGAATGGCGTTCGTCAGCTCGGCCTGGCCGCGCGCCGTCGTGCCGCCGCCGGCGTCGCTCGGACGTCCAACCTGTCCGAGACCGTGTCCGTCGGCGAACGCGGCGCGCGCTTTCGCATCGTCGAAACTGCCCTGCTGCGTCGACGAGGCTTCGTCGCCTTCTTCATTCCAGACGCACATCATCTGCGCGACTTTCTCCTCGAGCGTCATGCGCGCGAGGAGATCGGCGACTCGCTGGTCGGCGGGGAGATCAGCGTTCTTGTATGGCAGCATTGCTAAATGTTCGCTCCCGAGCGCAGCGAGGATCTGGTGCTTGTTGCGCAACGATCCAGATCCCGCTCCGCTCGCGACCAGCCCGATCAATATCCAGGATTCTGCGGATACTTCGGCCCGACGATCACGCCGTCGATCTGCGACTGCGGAATCGGGCGAAGGGCGTGCGTGAGCTTGATGTTCGCCGCGGCGCGCGGGTTGTACTTCTTCACTCGGTCGAGGAAGTACTGTGGCCCCGGACGCACCATGTCGTACCACCGGTTGTGTTCACCGGCGAGCTCGCGCTCGCGCTCGTCCATGATGTAGTCGAGCGTCATCTGTCCGGCGCGTGACGTTGTAGTCGTTCTTATGCGCCGGACTCGCCGCGCGCAGTATGAAGCACGTTGACGAACGTCGCCGCCTCGGCCGTGTTGCTGAGTCCAACGTCCGCCTCGGCGGCGAGCAGGTAGACTTCGCCGAGTCGGAAGACGACTTCGACCTTGCCGCCTTCCTGCGCCGTCAGGTTGGCGCGCGAGGTTGTCCTGGAACTTCTTGAGCGACGGAAACGCTGCCAGTTCGTAGTAGCCGTCGTTCGCGTTGTTGCGGTCGCCGCAGTACGTCGCGGCGCGTCGGCGTCGCCACCTGATCGGTCGGGCAGGGCGTGAGAATCATCGTACGGCCTTGCTCTGACGGAACGCGTTCGTGACCGGGTAGTTCAGGCATGAACGCCGCCGTGTCACCGACGTTGACGACGCCGTTGCTCGTGCACGGCCGGGCAGCGTGCCCGTCGGGTTGCTGACGCTGCCGACGGTCGCGATCCAGACCGTCTGAAGCTGCCGTCGAATCGCGTGTCGAGAACGTCGCTCGCGCCCGGCGTTCCCACCCACTTGTTCCAGAGACTGAGCTCGTACGGCGTCGGCATCAGCGCGGCGGAACGGGCGGCCGTTGTTCAAGATCGCGCGGCGTGCCAGCCCAGATTCCGTTGTTGTCGTACTGGCCGAGGTAGACGAGGTGCATGTAGTCGTACTGATCGCCGCCGTCGTAGTGCGTGAGGTCGTACGAGAACTGCACGGTGAAGATGAATTCTCTGCTGGTTCCGGCTGTATCCGGTGTTCTCGCAATACCCGGTGCGATTCGGATCGGCGGGCGCGGGCTGACGCACCACAGGTCGGCGAACACCGGTTCCGAGCGAGTACGTGCTCGAGCTGATCACCGCTTTCGCATCGGCGAGCGCAGCCTGGAAGTCGGCCTGCTTGCTCGGGCGAGTACGGCTTGATACGCGCGGTCGAGATAGACCTTCGAGCGCAGCGTCAGCGCCGCGCCCTTCGTCGCGCGACCGAAGTCCGCTCTGCGCCACCGGAGATCGAGCCACCGCGCGTGTCGAGGTCGGCGAGGATCGCACTGGTAGACGTCGGCCGCCGGATCGCGAACCGCCGTCGCCACCACGCCCTGGTTCTCGTGCAGCGACAGCGTCACGTCGCCGAACGTCTGCACGAGCGTGAAGTAGTTGAGCGCGCGAAGAAAGTGTGCTTCGGCGAGCAGCGTGGTCTTCACCGTTGGCGAGATGCCCGCCGTGCTCGGGCCGCGATCGAGCGCCGCGTTCAGCGTGTTGATCGCCTGATACGCCGGGTTCCACGTGTTGGCGAGCGGCGCGACGGTGCTGTTCAATCCACCGCTGTAGGTGTCGAATTCCTTGTTGTTCGATCCGGCCTGGTCGGCCGGCCATCCAGGTGTCCGTGCCGACCTGGGTGAGCGACATGAGCTGCTCGCGGCCGTAGAAGCTGCGCAGCTGGCTGTAGCTCGCCGACGACCGCGGAGTTGAGCCCGTCCGGCGTCGGCGTAGTACCTCGGCTGCTGACGCCCGTGATCAGCTGTTCGTCGAGATTGCACACAACCGGCAGCTCCGGCGACGAGCCCCAGCGTCGACTGTGGAAAGAAGTATGCGCTTCATATGTATGGTCTCGTCCTCTGAGGGGCTGGATTACCAGACGATGTTCGAGCCGATCAGCAGCGTGCCGCAGCGTCGGGCACCGCGCCGCCGACTTCCGGATCGATGCCGATGTAGTCGGTGTGGATGCACGGGTCCTGCGCCGTCGCGAAGAAACGGACGCTCTGCGCGCCGACGCGGTCGGCGCCAGTCCGCGGTCGAACGTGTAGCCCGGCCGTGATGTTGCCGGATGCGCCAGTGCGACCCGTCCCGATAGAGACGCGCGTGTTCGCGTAGAGCCGGTCGACGGCGCCCGTGGTTGGCGCCGGGTTCTTGTTCGTCGGATTCGTCGGCGTCCAGTAGTCCAGGTCCGCGACGTTGTTGAAGCGCCCGAAGTAGCTGCGCGGCGTGCCGTCGACGAACGTGTAGTTCCACTTCGCCGTGATGAGTCCGCGAGACATCGAAGCCGCTTGAACGTGATGCGGTTCGAGAGGCTTCCCGTCCATGCCGGGTAGCTGTCGCCGACGAACGTGCGATCGTCGGCGTTGATCTTGCCGTCGCCGTTGATGTCCGCGACGCGCGGGTCGCCGAACTTGAACGTGCTGCCGTGGCGTTGAGTGCCTTCATGGCGACGGAGTCCGGCATACTGCCACACACCGACGTACTTCCAGTCGTAGAACACTCGGCGCTGCGACGTCGTCCGGGATGTTGATCGATTGGGTGTCCAGCGAACCAGACGTTGCCGACGTCGGACGTCGAGCCACTCTGCCAGCGCGGTGATCTCGTTCGCGTTATGCGCCCAGTTGATCGTCGCATCGTCCACGCTAACAGCCATGCCAGTTCCGCATGTTCAGCGTCGACAGTGCGAAGCTCGACACCGTTGTTCTTCGTCGCGCCGACGTTCTGAAGCGTCGACGTGAAGCCCGACGTCACCGGCAGCAGCCGCGTCAGCAGGAGATCGGTGCGTCTTCGCGTTGTAGAAATCCACGCTGCCTGACATGCGGCTGCTGAAGAGCGCAGTACTCGACGCCGATGTCCGTGTTCGATCGGTCTTTTCCCACGTGAGATCCGGATTCGGGATCGAGCCCGGCTTGTAGCCGCGAACGCGCGTCGTGCCGAACGTGTAGAGCTTCGACGACCAGCGTGCCCTGCGTCTGATACGGGTTGACCGAGCGTGTTGCCCGTGACGTCCCGCAAGCTGCCGCGACCTTGAGCGGAGTTGATGGAAGGTGAGTCCGGCGCATGAACGACTCGTCGCCAAGCTGCCACGCCAGGCCTAACGACGGGAACGTGGCCCACTTGTTACCCGGCGCCAGGCGGCTCGATCCGTCGGAGCGCACCGTGAACGACGCGGTGTAGCGATCGAGCAGCGTAGTTGAGCGCGCCCCATGTACGACTGGAGCGCCCACTCCGAGATGCGGCTCACCTCGTTGCCCGCCGTGCCGGAGCCGAGGTCGTACCAAAGCTGCGTCGGGTACGGGAGGTTCGTGGCGTACAACGAGTCCTTCGTGAACCGGTCGTGTTGGATGCTAGCAGAGTCCCGTCATGTCGAAGTGGCTGAGCCGACGCCGATGTTGCGGTCGAAGCGAATCGAGGTTGTCGACGCGTATAGGCGAGAAATCCTGCTGGTTGAACTGGCCGGCCTGTGGCGGCTGTCCCTGGTTGGAGCTGTTCGCGCCGAGGTTGGCGCACGTGCCGTGCGTCCCACGGTCCGTTGTAGCAGCCGTTCGTCGGCTGTGTGTAGTCCGGGCCAACGTTCACGCGATACGTCGATACCCATCCGCGATCTGAAACTCGGCGTATGCGGAACCGAAGACGCGGTTCACGATCTGCTCGTCGGATCGACGGACTGCGACTTCGAGCACGGGGTTGATGTTGAGTGTGATCGTCGTCGGGCCGCGTGATCGAGCAGGCCCGCGGAGTCGGGATTCGTGAAGTTCGGTGGGCCTGGCCGAGCGGGGTCATGGCGAACAGCGTAGCCGTATGCGCCGCCGCCTTCGCCCTGATCCGTGTTGATGCCGCGGCGTTGGCGCTGACGTCCATCACGCAGCCGATTGGTCGTGATGGTCGACCGACGCGAACCGCAGCGCCGCGGTGTAGCCCTGACCGGGAATCAGACCCTTCTGCTCGAAGTAGTTCCCGGAGATGCGCGAAGCGGTTGTCGGTGGTGGATCCCGTTAAGCCGCCCTGGAAGACTGCGCTGAAGGCCGTCGCGGCAACACCGCGTTCTGCCAATCGGTCGTGATTTTGTTCGTGATCGCGAATTGCTGCTTCTGTCGTGAAGATCTTCGTGAGGCTGGTGTCCTGGCCGTTCGCGGCGGCGGCGTCCTTCATGTAGCGCACGTACTGATCGCATGTTCATCATCGGGATGAGCTGCACAGGCGTCTGCGTTGCCGTAGTACATGTCCGCGCTGTAGCGTCGCGTGCATGCGTGCCGTCGCTTCGCACCCTTCTTCGTCGTGACGAGCACGACGCCGTTCGCGCCTCGGCTCCCGTAGATCGCCGTGGCCGACGCATCCTTGAGGATGTCGATCGATTCGATCATGCTGCGGATTGAAATCCTGAATGCCGCCACGGATCGGAATGCCGTCGACGACGTACAACGGCGTCGTTGCTCGCCGGTCAGCGATCGAACGCCGCGAATGCGAACGTTCATTGCTGCGCGCCGGGCTCGTTGCTCGAGCGCGACGATCTCGACTCCGGCAACGCGTCCCTGGAGCGCCTTCATCGGGTCGGACGTCGGGATGTCTTTCAGCTTCTCGGCTTGAACGGTGCTGATCGCTCCGGTGACCGCGCGCTTCTGCCTGTTCGCCATATCCCGTCGTGACGATGGGGCTGAGCTGAAGCGGCTGATGATGTCAGATTGAAGTCGACCGACACCGCCTGTCCGGCGCCGACCGTCACCGGTTTAGTTCTCGGACGTGAAGCCGATGCCGCGGGCGACAACCGTCCGGCTTCCTTCGGGAACGGCGCGGATAAGGTAACGGCCGGCTGTAACCGAAATGGCGCCAAGCGCTGTTCCGGTGACCGTCAGTTGAATCCCTGGAAGGAGGATCGGCCCTTCAGCAGGTGGTCACCCTGCCGGCGATTCGTCCACCGCTTTGCGCAAAGGCAACGGTGGAGGCCGCGAAAGAGGGTGAGGGATCGCAAGGAGAATCCGGCGTCCCATCAGTGGTTTCCTCTGGAGAGCGTGGAATTCGTACGGCAGGAGGCAAAGTCATAAGGTGACACGGTGACACGATTATAGGGCCCGGCGGAATTGCTGTCAAGAGCGCTTTCCGGCGACCAGAAATCTTCATGCAGCCAGCCGATGGCTTGCGAATCGGGGCGTTTTCTGGCAGGTCATCTTATCAATGTTCGCCAAATCGCCGCTCGAGACCTCCCGCTTTCCGCAGCGAATGAGACCTCCTCGCTTCGCCGTTCTGGCCATCGCGCTGCTCCTCCGAAGTCCCGTCGCTCAGGCGCTACACGCGCAGGACACCTCTCGGACTCATGGCGCGCCTGGCCCAATCCGCTGACGCCGCCGCGGCTGTCTCGCCGATGGAATGGTTGTTCAGCGCGACCGACCAGTCGCTGTCTGGGGCTGGCTGCTCCCGGAGCCATGGTCACGGTTGCCTTTCGGAGGCCAATCGATCCGCGGACAGGCGTGCCGAAAGCAGGCGCATGGCAGGAGTGAGTGTCCCGTCAGGGAAGGCGGGCGGTCCCGTTCTGATTTGACGGTCGCCTCCGGAGCGCGGCGGACCGTGTTCCGCGACGTCCTCGTCGGCGACGTGTGGGTGGCCTCGGGTCAATCGAACATGGAGTTCGCTGGCGCAGGGCGGCCAACGGCGCCGAAACAATCGCCGCGGCGAACGATCTCCTGCTTCGCCAGTTCAAAGTGCCGACCTCCTGGTCCAACACGCCGGAAGGACGACGTCGCTGGTGGCGACTGACGGCAGCCGTACGCCACGCAGCAACGCCGGCGATTTCACCGCGGTGGGATACTTCTTCGCGCGCGGAAGCCCGAAAGACTGTCGGTGTTCCCATCGGGATCATCAACACACACGTGGGGCGGAAGCAACATCGAGACGTGGATGAGCCGACGAGCCCTCGGCCTCACCGACAGCGGTGAGCGGCCATTCGCGCCGCCGAGGACGCAGCAATCGCTGCACTTCGCGATTCGCTCATGCGTGAGATTCGGCGCGTTGCCGACGACGGACTCCGGTTTGGTGAACGGCACCGGCTTTGTGGGCCGATCCCTCGCTCGACGACAGCCGCTGGTCGCGGACATGCCCGTGCCGGCTTATTGGGAGGAGAACGGGTGAGCTCCAGGGACTGGACGGCGTTGCCTGGTACCGAGTGACATTCGATCTCGACGCGCGCGAAGCGCACAGCGCGGCGTCACACTGCAAGCTCGTCGCGATCGATGACGACGACGTCACGTGGGTCAACGGCATCGAGGTGGGGCGGACCGCGGGCTACAACATTCGCCGCGCATGGCGAGACTCCTCAACGCGCGCTCCGCACTGGGCGGAACGTTGCTCACCGTGCGCGTCGCGCGATGGCGGCGGCGGAATCAACGGCGCGGCATCGCTGGCGTTCGACGATGGAATCGGAGCGGTCGCTCGCCGGTCGTTGAAGTTCAAGATCGGCGAAGCCTCGTCTCAAGCCGCGGACGGACAGCACATCAACAAGAGATTCCGACGATCCTCTACAACCGGATGCTGCACCCATTGCTTCCATTCGCCATCAAGGGAGTGATCTGGTATCAGGGCGAATCGAACGCGAACAACGTCGCGCAGGCGGCCGTACCGCGATCAGTTCTGTCGCTGATCACGAGCTGGCGTCGCGAGTGGCGGCTCACGCGCGCGACGTCATCCTGAGGAGCGAAGCGACGAGGGATCGCTCTCCGTCCGGCTGTTTTCCCATTCCTCTGGGTTCAGCTACCAAACTTCGGCACCGCAGACGCTGCGCCCCGGCGCAGTCCGGCTGGGCGACACAAGCGTGAATCGATGGCGGCGGCGCTCTCGCTGCCGAACACCGGACAGGCGATCACGATCGACGTCGGCGAGGCGGGCGACATCCATCCGCGAAACAAGCTCGACGTCGGCGGTGACTCGCGCGCGTTGCGCTCAAGACCGTCTACGGACGCCGCATCGTCGCGTCCGGACCCACCGTATCGCCTGCATCGAGTCCTCGGCGACATCGATCGTCGCGTCGATTTCGCGAACGCCAACGGTGGCCTTGCCGCCGTCAGCTCGGCCGACGGTCGACAAGGCGCGTTCGCGATCGCCGGCGCGAGGACCGGAAATTCGTCTCATGAACGCCCGGGTCAGACGGCGGCCGAGTGTATGTGTGGAGCTGCCGCGGTGAAGGCGCCGGTCGGCGGTTCGATACGCCTGGGCAAACAATCCGAGCGCGGCGAACTCCTACAATCGCGACAAGCTTGCCGGCGGCCTCCGTTTCGACGGATCGATGGTTGTTGGTCGCCTGACGCCGCTAAGCACCTCAGAGATTTCTTGTAAGAAGCGTCGCCATTGTTCATCGCATTCACCGCGACACTGGCCGGCGCCTCAGTCGTCCCCGCGAGTTCGGATGTTGATCGATGACGGCTGGCGCTTCCAGAAAAACGACGCATCCGGCGGCCGTGACGAACGCCTCGCCTACGATTCCATCAAGCCGTGGATCCTTCCGACGGGCAACGCGTTCGTGCGCGACTCCGCACGCCGGCTGACGCGTCCGAACAGCAATACGTAACTGAACGAAGTACAT
>ERZ1370068.5707-contig-4720_pt1 | contig 35185 bp, 61 predicted proteins | sample MGYA00561227_ERZ1370068 | MGnify/ENA primary metagenome ERZ1370068 (study PRJEB38410, sample SAMEA6850437) | metagenome | study: Metagenomic assessment of the ecological functions of the soil: analysis of the soil microbiota associated with the...
ATTGTACTTCTGATTCAGTTACGTATTGCTTGGTGGATGCCAGGTCCGTGAAATGGCCTCCAATAAGATCGCCAACAAAGCGATCGACATTGACGTTGAGCCCGAGCAGATTGGCGATGCCGCGGCGCACCCCATATCGATGGTCGGCTACGAGGTCAGCGCCCATGAACCGTCATGAGCATGGCCTGAATATCGACGACCGGATTGATCAGGAGCAGCAGGTCGAGAGGGAGCGGATTGCACCGCCATCTTGAGGGCGACGCGTGCGGCCATGTCGCTCGCCATGACGATCAGGGGGCGGTCGGCCATGTGTGTTGCACAAACTCCACAACTTTCAGGAGATCGGCTTGCATGCTGCGCAGAGATGTCTGTTGCAGCTCGCCGTCGCTCAGCCCCACGTGGTTGGTGTGGTCATAACGCAAGACACGGAGCCGGTGACGCGCCAGATAGTACGACAAGGTACTGGCATCCAACGCGGTCTGGCCATAGCCGGAGCGATAATAACAACGGTGCGTTCGGGTGAGAGAGACTGGCAAGATGGTCGTCGGCGATCACGATCGTCTGGCCGCGTAGATTTCGGCATTCTCGCGAATACTGATCACCGAATCCAGCTGGGAGGAAGACGTCGATTCGTCCGCGGACATGAGATGTTGTTGGATGACACGGTTCACTTCACGCTCTGCATACGGCGTGAGGCCCTGAAAGCGGAGGCCGACTCGGAGGGCAGGGTCGGACGTCTTGGTGCCGAAACTCGGTGGGGGCTGCGGGATCCTGGAGCCGACCAGATAATCTGGGTGGGCAGTGCAGCGTCCGGTGCCCCAGGTTCATGGGTCCCGGGTGTTTCTGGGATTAGTGACGGCGAAGCGCAGTGTCGCTATACCACCCAGGAGTTCGGGGCGAGCCTTGAGGTGAAGGCAGGCGCCGTCTCGGCTGAGGTTGGTCGTGAGCGCTTCGAACCAGTAATTTTTCCCGGCAGGATCTGTGAGATCAAGTTGGACTGGGAGCTGTGGCACACCCGTACGGCCTCGCGCGGATCGTAATCTTCCCGGTCGCCTGGTGCGAGGGGGCTGCCGGCAGTCAGTTCATTCTGCGACCTCTGCCGCAAGCAGGACTTCTGAAGGGAGAAGACGGCAGAGTTTGTTCCCCGCGCAGCCTGGACCAGCGAGGTGGGGTCAGTACGGCGCCTTCTTCTTAGCTTGGGCGGCTCAAACGTCAGAATCAGCTCGAGAGGCCGGTGTCTTGGTCTGGAGTGAGATGGAGCGCTCCTGTGCCCCACGCGTGCAACTCAAGAAGTGCCCACCGAGGTTCTGACTAGGACATAGGCGCGTCTTGTGGCGAGACGGTGGGGAAGTCGCCGGGAAACGTGACGCAGGCCCCCGAAGCTGAAGTTGGAAATGGTGCCGCTCCACGTCGCTGACCCGACGGTGATCGTGGCTGGTAGGGTAGCTGGAATTCGGATTGAAGCAGCGCCGTTCCTGTTGCCGACTCACCTGGAAACGGCTTGTCGGCACAGGCGTCTGCTGTCGCGCTCGTTCGTCTTCAGGAGCAAGTTCGGGCTGGGTGGCAGAGATGGTAGCCGGTAACGCGAGCATCTGGTGGGGGGTGAGGCGACCGGAAGACGAAGCGATGATACGAAAAGGGCCCTGCATCGGCGCCGAGAAATCCAAAGCGCCACCCAGTTGCCGGGCGAGCTGATACGACTCGAGGAGATCGATAGACGGAGGTGGCGTAGCAGGAGGGGCAGGTGACCACACCATGTCAGATTCGAGCAGTTCGACGTCTACTTCGGTCTAGGCGGGCTGAGGGAAATAGCGCGGGAGCGTCTGCCGAGACGGATGGAGCGCCCCACTGCGCGCGTGCTCACGATGAGTCGATGCGCACGGCCCACCGTCAGTACATAGGGTGCGTGCGTAGGTCAAGAGAGAGTGAACGAGCTTCGTAACCTGTTCCGCGATTGCTGGCGAGGGGGGAAGGTGTGAGGAGAATTGCCGTATGACACCCATGTCATCCACGCTTGTCGGGATAATGGAAACGAGTACGTCGTCGGGCGACATCGTTAATCGTGTAGCTGAATGTAACCTCCGCACTCCGTGGGGCTTGCGCCAATTGTGCTCCGAGTTTCGTCGCTTCGGCGGCGTGGCCGGCAAGCGTTTCGGCTTGGTCATCAAGTCGTGCGTCGCGAATGGTGGTGAGGAGCTGCTGGGACTGTGTCAACAGTGAGGCCAGTGGATCGTGCAGTTGTTGGGACAACGGCGTGACTCGTTGGCCAGTGCGAGCAAAGCATCCTTATGCCGGAGTTGTTCGCGAAGTTGATGCGAATCGTACTGTCGAGTTGTTTGGATTGTGAAGGTCGCGGATCAATCCGATCGTGCCGAGAAACCGGCGAAGGGAGTCATAGAGTCCTCTGGCGTGGACCTCCGCCGTGAGAGTCAGCGGTTTGTTGTCCATGTGACCTTCCTCCGCAAGGCTAGTTCAACCCGGTTGGTACTACGCACTCCGGAGCGGCGTTCGTTGAGACGGATATCGAGCCACCGACTCCTGGCCGAATGGAACGAGTGTGGTGTAGGGCATTCCGATAGAGTTCATCACGGAGAAGCCTAATAGTGTGGCGATGCCGGGACTGATGGTCACAAAGCAGCCGCCGGCATCCAGTTCGTGACGATGTCGGTGAGTAACTCGCTGAGCCGACGATGGCGTTCGTGCCGTAGTCCAGAGCCGTTCTCAGGTGACGTCTCTGAGGATTTCCTTGGCACAGAACAGCAGTTCCGTGAGGAAGCGCCGAGATTGCTTCGAGAGAAAGAAGTCGACGTCGACTTGAGAGCGCTTGAATTGCAGAGGCTGAGTCAGAGCGGTCGCTGTGCAGAATAGATCCCTGCATAGGGTGCGCGGCGTCTGAGTCTGCCGGGTAGGGAGGTGTGGTCTTCCGGAAAGGCACTGTTCGTCGATGAGGATGAGGGTCCATTCGTCCGACGACATCCATGCACGAGCTTCTTCGGTGGAATAGGCGACGTCTACATGGCAGCCAGGAAAGAATCCGCGCAGACTGACGGTGATGAGTTTAATGGATTCAGCATGTTCGCTGATAATGAGGATAGTGACCGGTTCACTCTGCGGCATCAAGATATCCCTGTGCTTCCTGGGAGTTCAGCAAACCCAGTCCCAGAGCGATATCACAAGGTTCACCCTCACGTGATCTGAGACACTGAGGCCCCACACTTCTAAGGCAAGCGACTCGGGCAAGCGTCACGAGAATGAAGATGTGAATACCACAAGCGAAGGTGCGAAACCCAGGTCTTTACGTGCAGTGGCTGGACTCCTTCTTTGTAGGGGAGAGCCCTCACGGACTTTGATGACGAACAAAATTGAACAGAGTCGGAGGGGAGCCGGCGTGGGATATCTGAGAAAACATCGCCTACCCGCCGCAGAGTGTGCGGCGAGTCATAGAGGGAGCGTTGTCGCTACTTGGCGAGTGACGTATTGGATGCCGCCGGACAAGCGCCAGGGGTCATGTACAGCAAATAGTTTCCCATCCCATGGTGTGGCTCTTGTTTCTGCAAGGGATGGTGATGGACCATGACCATCTCGTAGTCATCAGCCTTTGTCACAGGAAACCCCTGAGCTGTCTTTATAAACCTGATGCGGTTGAAATTCGATAAAAGTTCCGGTCCTGGGTGACGTCGGGAACCGTCCGCAGCAGGGTCTGTTTCTTGGTCTTGTTGTCCAGCCCGATCATGAGAAGTTCGTCATGCCCATGCGGATAGGGCAAATTTCACACAGCCATCCATCGAGAATTTGAGTGGCGCACTGTGAGTCTGGACTCCGGCTGTAATCTCAATCCCTTCATCCGTCTGGTCTGGGCCGCGCTGGGAGAACTTGCTGAAGCACACAATATTGATCCCCACCTGGTACACGTCCATTTCTTTGACGGAAGCGCCTTCGGGCGCCATATACATGGTGAAAGTCGCCATCACATCTTTAGTGATCGGTGCCTTTATGATAAAACGCGACGATCGACATGAGATGGTCGTCTTTGGCGAGCTTGACCCCGTAGCCTTCCGGAAAACGCGTCTCGGTCATCTCCAGCCCTGCCCCGGCGAAGAACAACGGCTCGCCCTCACATGAGACGCTTGGTTTGCTGTTGTTGAGCATCAAGATGTGATGGAGATAATTCTTGGGGAGGGACTTCCCTTCTTTGGTGAAGACCGCAGTCTTGTATCCCACCAAATACATATCTTTGGGAAGCTGAAAATTATGCTTGGGCATTGACGCTGCCAGCTCTCCATCGTGAGCGGCGGGAAGGTCGATGGGGCCGAATGTGAGGGTCACGACATTGTCCTGAATCGTGACGGTCGTAGCCGTTTGATTCTTGAGCGTCGGGACCGCATGGTGATCGTGACCTCCCGATGCAAGGACGGGCGATCCGATGCACAGAGCGAGCAGGCACGAGAAGAGCCGGAGCATAGAGCCTCAAATATGATGGACTACCAGAGATCGTAGTGGGTCTGTTTCTAAACCTCAAAAGTTAGGCATGTCTCGCCAAACGTAAAGTGGTCAAAATTGATCATCTTTTTTTCAAGTGGGGGTATCCCATTATTAATAATGAAATTTACGAGCGGGGCATAACTGAATCAAACTGGCCCCATACTAGAGAATGAGCCGCTAGAAGGGATAACGCTGTTCGGCAGAAAATAGAAGGAAGACTGGGTCATTTTGATGGTGGCACGGGTGTGAGTCGCTTCCACTGGTATGTCCCACCGTGTTCACGAGGAGGAATGTTCTTATGGCTCTCGTACCGCGAATACCACCAGATACCGTTGGCCTGAGTCCCATCCTCTGAGAGGAGGAGTTCAAATTCCCCTCGCGGTCGTTGCCCGGCTGATGCCAGGTCCCTCGCCAGAGACCGGTCGGCGAACTTCGTGGTGACGAATCGTCCCCGTGCTGGGTATAGGGACCGTTGCCGGCTTTGTCGAGTGTGGCCTTGTAGCGCTTATCGTCTTCAACCTCGAGAATGTCCCATTCCCCACTCAAGTCAGTCGGCGACGAAAGTTGAGCACTGCTGATCGAGGAGTTGGGGCGACGGTGTCGTGGCAGCGCTGGGCTAAGGGGGCGTCCAGTTGCATATCCCGGAAGGACTCATGCCATGACAGCAGGACCCATTGTTCTCCGCGCTGTTCCAGGACACCGCTTTCCCTAAGAGGAAGCACCGTTCTCCGTTGACTCGATCCATCCCCCACATAGCGGATGTAGTCCAGTTCCATGGTAAACCAGGCGAGAGACCCTTTCGTCCAGACCTTGAGTTCGACGAATAGGGAATTTCAAGTTTGGCCACAGAGGAAAATTCCTCTTTCATGTCATGCTCGAACTCCGGCCATCCGACATACTTCCGTCCACCGATGGTGTAGCTGATGATATCGGTGTCGTGTGCCATGAGGCGAGAGAGAGTCGGCATGTCCAGTTCCGCGTTGGCGCGAACCATGGCGCGGATGGCTGCCTCGGGGCTGGTCGATTCATAGGCGGAACCGACCGTCGCATGCTCAGTCATCAAGAGGAACGCAACGGCGAACACGCGCCGCGAACAACGCAGGACATGAGGGGCCTCTGATATGTCGTGGCCTCTCATGGCAGGAGGAGGAGGAACTGGGTAGATTTGCAGGCTACACAGCCAATGTCGTCTTGTCAACGACAAAGCAAAGGGGGACATTCTACTAATGATACGCGACGACGATGACCGTCACATTGTCTTCTCCCCTCTGCTCAGAGCCTGCTCAATCAAGTCGTGGCAGGCTCGGTGGGGATCGCCGTTTGCGCGGAGAGTACCGATGCAATGGCTGAGTCCTCCAACATTTTTGTAAGCCCGTCGCTGCAGAGCATGATCAGATCTTGAGGGTCACGGGCGTCTCAGTCAGTTCCGGTTTCATGTCGACATTCATGCCGAGTCCTTTGGTCAAGACGTGACGTTCAGGATGCGTGAGCGCAGTAGCTGTATCGATCCAGCCTTGCTGTACCCATCTTTCGACGAGGGTATGATCGCGTGTCAATTGCTTGAGTTGGCCCGTCCGGTAGAGGTAGGCGCGGCTATCTCCCAGAGTGGGCGATATGCGCCACCGGCATCGATGCCGGCGTGATGGCCAGCGCGACGAAGGTTGTGCCCATTCCTCTCAAGGACGGTTTTGCCAGCATGAGGTCATGGATTCGCTGGTTGGCGTTCGTCACGAGGTCTGCGACGAACTCGGCGGCAGCGCTCGGGTGTTCGTGGAGCCAGGATGCTCGTTCTCGGGCGCGCTCTGTGGCCATAGCCACGGCAGTTTGTGCCGCGATATCTCCTGCCGGATGCCCCCATCCCATCTGCCACGATCCAGACACCGCAGTCATTCAGAAGCGGCCAGCGCATCTTGGTTCGATGCTCGAACATGACCCGTCTCGGTTCGACCAACGCCGGTCCACTGCTGGGATTGTGTCACGGAGCGACCTCAGCCGGCTTTTGAGAACGGGCCGGCGGAAATCCTACAGAAGACGGGCCGAATCGCGTGACCATCTGGTCATAGAGCAATGCCGCGAAGCGGTTCGAGGTTTTTGGTATCGGCTGCGTTGTACCTCAGCAACAGATCGCGTGCGGCCTCGTCCCCCGCGCACCACTGATGCCACAAGCGAACGGCTTCCCATCCGTCGAGTCCTACCACATCGGTCTTCTCGCTCAATCTGGACTTCATGCTCGATGTGCTTCAACCCGCCCTGCATGCCGAGCCTGCGCGCTGCGAAGCACAGATCGAAGTGTGGTTTCTTGAAATTTAACCGGGGAAATTTTGCCTGCAAGTAGGGAACGTCAAACCCGCTGCCGAAAAACGTAACAAGGAGGTCTGTCTGTTCCAGTTCTGCGTGCAATCGGTCCTCTGTCAATGTTTCCCCGCGGACTAAGCTCGTCATGTGTCCGTCGCGATACAATCCGACCACCGTCACGTGCCCTTCTCGTGCAGACATCCCTGTCGTCTCAATATCCAGATAGAGCGTACGCCGGCGAAACGTCTCGAAGAGGCGCCAGTGCTCACGACTCTTCAGGCAGGTACTGAAGAAATGCGCGTCTCCTTCTTCCAGGCGCGATTGGGCGATGGCGAGTTCGTGGTCGCTACCACTCTTTTCTGGTCGAGGAGATGCCGGGGAGGGTTGGGGATCGAGGAACGCGCCCAATCCAGAATGCCCTCCTGCCAGAGACGGCGTTCAGAACTTTGGCCGATGCCTTTGAGGAGAACGAAGGATGATGCGAGCATGTGATCGCAGGATTGTAGCCTTGATTTCACCGGATAAACAAGCTAAAGTCCGCGGCCTGAGCGGGGTTTTCATCTAATAGTCGCAAGAGGCGACAGTGGACCGTCATGGCTGTGCTCCCCAACAAAATTCGCGATCACCGTCGGCTCCGTACAGCTCGACGCGGAACTCAAGCCGACAAAAACGGCGCAAGAAGTCTATGCCGCATTACCGGTTGAAAGTCCGGTCAACACATGGGGCGAAGAGTTCTATTGCAAATTAGCCGGGGTGAAGGACCATCGAGAGACCGCGACGAATCATGTCAAAGTCGGTGATGTCGCATTTTGGGGGGCCGGGCAGGTCCTGGCAATTTTCTTCGGTCGCACACCGATGAGCATGGGGCAGGATCCGGTTCCGGCCGATCGTGTCAATATCATCGGGCATATTCTTGGTGATGCCTCGGTGTTGCGGCGAGTGATGGATATATCGACCATTCGAATCGAACGGATCTAGTAGAATGCTGAAACAATCCGCCAGCGTCGTTCTCCCCTCGAAAGCATCCTCAACGTAGCCCAGAGGCTACGCCTCCGGTGCTTTCATCGGCTGCGGCCTTGCTGGACGAACTGTTTGAGCATTCTACGGGACCATGCTCTAACTAGTTTCTCCGCTAGATCGTTACTACTCATGCGACTGTCGAAAGAGCGCGTTCTCCACATGTCGGAGTCTCTCGCCACCAGGCTACAGGAGGAGGGGCTGGTGGCAATCGTCGGGGCTCGCAAGGCGTTCGTCGAGCAGATCGATCATGCCATTATCGAGGAACTATCGGTCGAAGACCGACTGAATGCCGAAGTGCGACAGCTGTTGAACGCCTACGAGCAAGACATCGAGCAGGGACACGTGGACTATCAGAAGATGTTCACGATGGTGAAGAGTAAACTGGCGCGGGAACGGGGCATCATCTTATGATGCGGTAAGGAGTGGGGGTAAAGGTAAGGTGAATAAGGGGCTGAGTTTTTACCCCTCACGCCTAACTCCTCACCCCTAACCAGTCCTGTATGTTGAGCGAAGACAAAATTAGCCACCTCTCACACGTCATTCTTCAGGCGGTGAAGAAAAGTTCGCTGGTGACGGTGCTAGGGAAGAGGGGCGGGTGTTGAAAGAGATCAAGCGGGTGCTCGCATCCAGAGTTGGCGCAAGAAGCAGACATCGATCGAAAGGTCAAAGCGAAGTTGGCCTCCTACTCGCGCGGGATTGTCGAGGGCAGTGCGGAGTGGGAAGTGCTCTATCGGAAAACATTTGAGGAAGAGGCACGGAAACATGCGAAGGCGTGAGATACCATTGGAACGCGGAGGCGCGATGAAATTCCTATCCATACTCGGAGCGATCTTCATGCTCGTCGGGGTCGTCGCCTGTTTCAAGACGAAAGAGAAACCGTTAGTCCCTCTGGCACTTGAGCTCGGAACGAAGCCGCAAGTGGTGACGTTGAATGAACAGGGGACGCAGGCCTACCAAGCGCAGCAGTTCGACGACGCGAAGAATTATTTTTCCCAAGCGGTGGCCGCGGCTCCTCAATCGGGGCCCGCGCACTATAACTATGCCTTGGCCTTGAATGCTTTGGGCGACTCGGAACAAGCGCGCCAACAGTTCATGGAAGCGGCCAACCTCGCTCCGGGCGACAAAGTGATCTGGGATTCGCCCCTGCTCCGTCCCCACGGCAATCCGGAGTCTCCGAAAGAGCAAAGGAGGTCCACTGGGGGCCAGCCCGACCAGGTCGGGCATGGGGTGGTATGCCGCGATAATCAGAAAAGGAATACGCTCATGGCAAAGGAACTAGAAGTCGGTGATAAGGCTCCAGCTCTCTCGCTTCCCGATCAATCGGGAGAACGGGTTAGCCTGAAAGACTTTACCGGCAAGCAGGTGGTCCTCTATTTTTATCCCAAAGACGACACCCCTGGCTGCACCAAGGAATCGTGCGATTTTCGCGATGCCGGCGCGCCGATTAAAAAGGCGGGGGCCGTCATTCTTGGTGTGAGCCTGGACGGCAGAGAGTCACACCAGAAGTTCATCAAGAAGTTCGACTTGCCCTTCACGCTGCTGAGCGATGAAGAGGCAAGGCCGTCTCGAAAGCCTACGGGTGTTATAAAGAGAAAAATATGTACGGCAGAAAGTATTGGGGCATCGAACGCAGTACCTTTGTCATCGACCAGACCGGTAAGTTGAAGGCGATCTTCCGCAAGGTCAAGGTCGACGGTCATGCGTGCAGCTTGCATAAGTGCAAGCGGCTCTGAAGACCTAGCCTTTACAGGATGCTCAAGAAGCCCGCCGAGCGGCGTTGCGCTCGCGCTCGAGCGGTCTGAGAAGCCCCGTTGACGCGCGAGACGAGGCACGCCCTCCGAGAGTGTCTTGGCGGCTTGGGGTGCGCGTGGCACTGCCAGGTTGGCTGAGAAGTCTGGACTTTTTGAGCATCCTGTTCGTGTGCTTCGCTTTGTTTTAGCTGTATGGGCGATTCCGTCGCACCATAATAGTGTTTCCCAGACTCATTGTGTGGCTGTGCGGCCTATGGGTGTTTTTCCGCAGAGCCGGTGTCTTCTGACTATCCTCTTCTTTATTGACTGCGACCACCATCCTCTCCGCGGCGGAGAAGACTTCCGGAACCTTGACGGTTCACGATAGCCTTACCGCACCCAACCAGCCGGCCACCATCGAAGCGACGCTCACAGGGAAGAGCCTCCTGATGGAGACCGGTCTGGGAGGAGAGCCTATCCAACTTCTCGTCGCCGGCAACGTCGTCGCAACCGCGATGACCGGTGGAGACGGGCGGGCCTTCTTGTCGTATACCCCAAAGGCCAAAGGGACTGATCCCATTCACCGTGCGCGTCGGAGACACTCCGAGGTTGGAGTGGCCGAAGCTGGCGCGAACCTGACTGTGTGGGAACATCGCAGCCCGATCATGGCGGTGGAAATGGCGGCGCTCATGCAAGACGCCGTCGGACAGGGGCCGATCGTGACCTTGCCTGGGAAAGAGGCGGAAGGCAGACGCCCGATGCCCGACGCCGCGGATGAACTCGGCAAGCTCACGCAGTTTTATTACAACGCTGCTCTATGTGGTGACATCGGATAAGGCGGTGGGTACTAACGCTCAGGTCAATGCGCAAGCGAGACAATGGCTCAAGGATCAGAAGTTTCCGGTCGGGCACATTATCGTGCTGCCATCCAATCTGGAGGCGTTTGGGGCGAAACTCGATGAAATGCATGCCGCCGGGTGGAAGACGCTCAAAATAGGTGTGGGGCGCACGAAAGCCTTTGCCGAAGCGTTTCTGCAGCGGCGCCTTGACGCCGTGATGGTGCCCGAACCGGCCAAGGGCGAGGCGCCGCGCAAAGCGAAGGTGGCAAAGGAGTGGAAAGAGGTGCGCAAGAAGATGAGCGGGTGACTGGACCATCCTTCGTGCTCGCAGAGCCCCACGATAAAGCTGTGGTCGCTCGATGCGCGCAGTGAAGGACAGTCCAGTCACCCGCTTGTTTCGGAACCATTTGCGCACGAGTGGGAGAGAGGTGGATAAGATTAGGACATCGAGATCATGAAACGCGCAGTCTTGGGCAAGGGGAGCAACCGGACCATTCTTCTTGCTCGCTGAGGCCCCACGATGAAACGGTCCCCTCGATGCGCGCAGTGAAGAACAGTCCGGCTGCTCCCTTCAGGAGTGACAGTGCAGGAGCTTCTCTAACGCGCGCAGTGAAAGAGCAAACCGGTCACCCGCATGTCAGGATACACTTCCGCTCTGGGCGGAGGAGGAAAGTGGAAGACGAAAGAAGGTGTGCGCCCTCGATGGCGGCGCAGTGAGGACACCATAAACCATCCACCTCCTTCCATTGAATGGAGAAGGGACGAGAAAACAGCATGACACCGACTATTCGCTGGAAGGCGATACGGATTGCTCCTGGTAAGCCTAGGGATCTCGATCACGGGGTCCCGGGCTGATTGCTGCAGAAGATCGGATCCGGTCACACTTCAGCATTCCTGCGTCAGTCCGTTTGACCGAGGAGAGACTATCAAGCAGGCTGTGTTGCAGTACTGCCTGTGGGTTCACCCGCCATTTCTGATAAGACCAAAGCTACTCGATCTTGTGATATAGGGAGAGGGGTTTGAGTAAGTACGTTGAGTCAGAAAAAGACAATGTGGCCGTCATTGAGGATCGAATATGACCCCAAAACCTTCGACGTCGTGAAAAAGAGTTACATCATCTCAACTCTACCTCACATCTGACCCAGTAAGAAACGATTCAAGATGTCACTGTTAAAGAATGACACTACCGGTCCTTGAGTAGAGAATGCTTGTCCGATGCGTGCAGGAATAGCAGCCCGATCGCGATCCTTCACTCCTTTCCATTTGCATATCCCCATCATCTAATATAGGTGGCACAACTCATTTTATTGAGGCTCTTCTGAATGCGGGCGAAAACTAGTTTTTCCTGCCAAGCTTGCGGCCACCAGTCGCCACGATGGCTTGGTCGCTGCCCTGACTGCAGCGGCTGGAACACCATGAAAGAGGAACGGCAGGCGGCCGACCGGCAAGGGTACGGCCTGCTGCGATGAAGACGGCGCAGGCGAAGGCCACGCCGATTGCCGACATCGAGGTGGTCGGTGAGGACCGGCGGCTGACGCAGATCGGCGAATTTGACCGGGTGCTGGGTGGCGGAGTCATTCCCGGTTCGGTCATTCTGATTGGCGGCGATCCCGGGATTGGGAAGACCACCTTGTTACTCCAGGCGCTTCCGCGCCTGTCTTCCAAGGAAGAACCGGTGCTGTATGTCTCCGGAGAGGAATCTCCGAGGCAGATCAAGATGCGGGGGCAGCGGCTCGGCATCGAGCATCCGAATCTGCTTAATCCTGGCGGAAACCTCCCTCGAACAAATTCTCAAAGCGGCGCAGGAGATCCAGCCGGCCGCAATGGTTGTCGACTCGATCCAAACGGTCTATACGGAACAGATCACGTCTGCGCCGGGCAGCATCAGCCAGGTGCAGGAAGTGGCAGGCCAATTGATGTGGTACGCGAAGCGCAGCAGCGTGCCGGTCTTCATCATCGGGCATGTCACTAAAGATGGAGCGATCGCCGGACCGCGACTGTTGGAACATATCGTCGACACGGTGCTCTATTTTGAAGGAGACAAGGGCCACAGCTTTCGTATTCTCCGCGCGGTGAAGAATCGCTTTGGTTCGACCAACGAGATCGGCGTGTTCGAAATGAAAGATTCCGGGCTGGAGGAAGTGAGCAACCCCTCCGAGTTGTTCTTGGCGGAACGGTCCCAGCGCACGACGGGATCGGTGGTGGTATCCAGTCTCGAAGGATCGCGGCCAATTCTGGTCGAACTACAAGCATTGGTGTCCTCCACGAGTTATGCGATGCCGAAACGAATGGCGAATGGCGTGGAGCAGAATCGGGTTTCGCTGTTGCTCGCGGTCATGGAGAAGCGGCTGGGCATGCATCTGTCCGGACAAGACGTCTATGTGAACGTCGTCGGTGGGATGCATATCGACGAGCCGGCCATCGATTTGGGCATTGTGGCGGCGGTCACATCGAGTTTGCGCGAAGTGCCGATTGAGCCTGGATTGTTGGTGTTAGGTGAAGTAGGGCTCGGCGGTGAAGTGCGCGCAATCAGTCAGGCCGAGATGAGGATTCGTGAAGCGGCAAAGATGGGATTCAAACGCTGTCTGTTGCCGGAACGGAACTTGGCCAAGCTGGAGCCCATCGATGGGATCGAATTGATCGGCATACGTGAGGTAGGGGAGGCGTTGGATGTGGTATTGGCGTAGCAAAGGGATGATGGAAAAGCCTCAGCATGCTCGACGCAACCTCGCGGCCTCAGAAGGCCCTCGTTGACGCGCGCAGTGTAGGCTCATCTGCACCTGTCCCTTTCCTGTGACGTGGTGGTAGGAAAAGAGGAACGCCAGGAGTTCTTTCGCCAGTTTACTACTGTCGTGCTGTGTTGGTTCTTACCTTGTTATCCGGTTGTGCGCTGTTCGCACCGCGCGAGGAAGTCCAGCTCAAGCAGGCGACGGCGGAAGAGCTGACGGCTTTGCTGAGTCAGCGGGAAGCGGCGATTCGGACGATGAAAGGTCTCTTCAGCGCGAAGGTGCAAGGGAGGGATCATTCTCTATCGCGTCACGCGGGTGGAGGGGGCGTTGTACTATCGTCGTCCCAACGCCATGCGTCTGCGTGGATTCACCGCGGTCGGCAGCGAACTTTTTGAGTTTGTGCAGGTTGAAGATCAGTTCCGTTTGCGATTGCCGACGATGGGCCGTGTCCTGTCCGGCAGTCCATCCGATATGAGCGAGATGGGAAAGCTCGCGCGGCCGTTTCAATTGAGTGTGTGGGCGATGGGTGGCGTGTTGGGCACCGGCACGATTGCGAAAAACGAGACGGTCACCCTCGCGGAAGAGGGGGATCGCTACCGGTCTGGAGGTCTTCGGTCCGTCTCCCAGCGGGGCGCAGGCTCCTGCGCACGGCGACTGTGGTTTGAGCGGCAGACATTGCTATGTCGTTCGGGAAGATCGGCTCACGGAATCCGGTGCGGTGGAAGCGACCATTCAGTATGAGGACTTCCGTGCGATTGGCGACGGGGCGTCTCCTGCGGCCATTTAAGATCGTGTTGGAAGATGGGACGGGGGCAGGGAAGCGTGCAGGTGACGTTTCACGAGATGATTCCAAACCATGCCGGTTAATGCCGCCGATCTTGGTCGAGGTCTAGCAGGGATGCTGAAACAGTCCGCCAGCTTCGTTCTCGGCATCGATCAGAAATCCTCAACGTACCCCAGAGGCGTACGCCTCGCGGCTTTCGACTTGCCTGCGGCCTTGCTGGAGGAACTTTTTGAGCATCCTGCAGGAGTGTTCCCTGTTGTCATCCGGCAGACCACGTCCAACGTAATAGTTTTTCGGTTGACGGGCAGCAACGATGAAAGTATTGGCAGTCGAAACGGCAACGTCGTGGCAGAGTGTGGCGATCCTTGATGAATCGCGCGTCCTTGCCCGGTCACGACCAGGAGGCAGCCGGATCGCATGCCAAGCTGTTGCTGCCGACGATCGATCGGTTGTTGCGTGAGACGGGTCTGACACTCAAGCAGTTGGATGGTCTCGTCGTGTCGATCGGTCCCGGGTCTTTCACGGGACTTCGCGTCGGCCTAGCGACGCTCCTCGGTTCCGGACGATCAGTCAACTCCCTTGGCGGTGGTGCCGACACTGGAGGGTATGGCCTGGAATCTCAGAGGAACCTCGACGCTACTCTGTCCCATTCTCAACAGTCGGCGTGGGGAACTCTACTGGGCGCTGTTTCGCTGGACCAGCGATGATCGGTTGGAGCGAGTGATGTCAGAACAGGTGGGTACCGCCGCGATGCTGGGGAAGCGTCTCACAGGATCGGTTCATCGTATTTGGCGAAGGGTTGGACGGTCGAAGCGTCAGCCATCCGTGCATCGATTCCTCCCTCCACCACGGTCGCCGAGGCGCCGGACGCTGCCATGAAACCCTCGGCCGTCTCGATCGGGTTGGCAGGAATTGAGCGGCTCCGACGAGGTGAGTCTGCAGGAATCGGCATCAGTCCGCTGTATGTGCAACGCACCGCTGCAGAACTGAAGTACGAAGAGTCCGGCGGCCAATCGCCGGTGGTCCTGCGTCAGAGACGGGTGGCAAAAAAGCGAACGCGCGTGTGGCGGCAGCAAGGACTACGTCGGCGCGGGCTCGGGGCACACGAGGGAGAGGCACGGGCGGGACGCGCGACGGGGCATGACGGCACGGTCAGGTCATCGTGGGGGAATGTGATGGGGGATTATTATCGAGCCGGCAACGGTCGAGGCTCTACCGGACATTCTGGAGATCGAAGAAGCTTGCTTCTCTGCCCCCTGGACGCGCAAAATGTTGGAGGCGGAACTGAGCGGCAATTCCTTTCGCGCATTTTCTATTGGCAAGCAGGCGCCGTCAGGGAAAGTTGGTCCTGTCTCGATTGTCGGCTATCTGTGTTTCTGGATCGTTTTCGAGGAAGTACGGCTGATGAACCTGGCGGTCATCGAGTCGATGCGGCATAAGGGTATCGCCAGGGCCTTGGTCATGCAGGCCCTGGAGGTGGGGTTGACACAAGCGGCCGATGTGCGCGGTGCTTGAACTGCGGGCTTCAAACCATGCCGCGCATGCACTCTACCAGAAGTCTTGGGTTCCGCGACGTGACGACCCGACCGACGTACTATACCAATCCCATAGAAGATGCGTTGCTGATGGAACTGGACCCGATTGTGTCGGAGTCTGGCAGATTGAGACACGAAGTCGGTTGAGAGGAGGGCGTATTGGCCCGCATTATTCATGAAGGTTCGTCGCGAAAGCGTGCAGACGCGAAGCGAGACGGGCACTCGGAGGCGTGAAGCCCTGAGGCATACTCGTGCAGTATGTCGGAAGGGGTGAACGGCGAGACTATCCGTCACAGCCGCGTATCCGCGCTTGCAGCAGAAGTTTCATGAATAATGCGGGCTAGGCTACTACGGTAATCCACCACCAGGAGGTGCGACATGCTGACAGACAGTATGATTGCGATGATTGCGGAACGGCTGCGCGAAGCCAGTCGACGAATTCCGTATACTGGAAGAGGCGCACCATCGTCTGGACATGGAATTGATCCAATTGCAGAAGCGTCACGTGCTGACTCCTGCCGAAGAGATGACCATGAAGGATTTGCACAAAGAGAAGTTGGCGAAGAAAGACAAAATGGCCGAGCTGATTCGTATCTGGCGGGACCACGAGACTGCAGGCCACTCCCCCGTGATGCGAGCATCGTTGTGGGGCCGGTGTCAACCTGCAACCGGGACCGGAGTCATGGCACAGATTCTCAATCCCTTTGCCGCACATATCCGGACCGTCAAGAAGCGTTTGATCATCGTCGGGGCCACGATTGCTGGTGGCCATGATGGTGTGCCTTCGCCTTTTCCGGCGATATGGTTGCGTGGTTGAATCGTCCGTTTTCGAACCAGCTGGTGTTCTACGGACCGACGGAAGCCTTATTCGCCTCGATCAAAGTGTCGCTTCTGGCGGCGATCCTGGCGAGCCTGCCGGTCATCTTCTATCAGTGTTGGAAGTGTATTGAGCCAGCGCTGCTCCCCAAGGAACAACGCTGGGGCGTGCCGCTGTTCGTACTGGCAGGGGCGCTGTTTGCCTGCGGGTTGACATTTTGCAATCTTGTCATTCTCCCGCTGGTCATCGATTTCTTCGTCAGCTTCGGCATGGATCACGATGTCACACCGGTATTGAGCGTCGGCACCTACATCGACTTCAACGTCAAATTTCTCCTGATATTCGGCTGTGCGTTTGAATTGCCGCTGGTACTGACCATTCTTGGCACGGATCGGTGTGGTTTCGGCACAGGTGTTGGCCAAGTATCGGAAACACGCAATTCTGGCTTCATTGATCCTGTCGGCTATCGTCACGCCGGATGCGACCCTCTTTACCATGCTCTTGATGGCCGTGCCCCTGATGGTGTTGTATGAGATCGGAATTCTTGGCGCACGTATCTTTGGACGGGGAGGCCCGACCGAAGTCAACTTGCCGCTCGATCCGGATATCCCAATAGGACCGGCTGGGCAGCGGGTGCGATAGCAGAATGCTGAAAAAGTCCGCCAGCCTACGACGATCGCGTACGCGTGAGACGTGAAACGTGAAAGCTCGTTGAAACGTGCAGGGTTGCCGAACGCCTTTCCATCTGAAACCTCTCACCTTGCTTACAGTTTCACTTTTCACAAGACTGACCGGGAAGGGCTGTTTTTGAGCATTCTACGGAGATAACGGATAGATGAAGATTTGGCCTCAGGATTATATCTACAGTCGCTGGCCCTGAGCATATGGAGTGCAGGCGGATGCTGGGGGCTGCCACTCAGGGCGCCCTCGCCGGTCCCGTCCATCTTCGCAGCAAGCCCCTGGCCATGGGGGAAGCCAGTCTCAATACGATCCCTTCGGCCAGCAGGCCGCAAGTATTCAGGCGCTCACGTCTGTCGGGAACGACCTGGTCTATGCCGGCTCGTTTGGCCTTGGTCTATTTCGCAGCGAGGATCGCGGCGTCACGCTGGACGAAATCGGGCCAGGGTGTGACCGATCCGTTTATTCTAACGCTCACCACGGGGAAAGACGGCGCGATCTATGCCGGAACCTTCCGTGGCGGGGTCTTTCGTTCGCGTGATCGAGGGAAGAGCTGGCAGGCGGTCAATAGGGGGCTCAAGCGTCTGGAAATCAAAGCCCTTCTTGCCGTGGGTGATGGAGTGTATGCAGGCACGGGCGACGGGGTCTATCGACTCGCCGTCGCCGACCGCTGGTCGGTGGTGACCACCGGTCTCGACGACATCCTGGTCCATGCCTTGGCCCTCTCGTCCGACGGGACGCTGTTTGCCGGAACCTCAGGAAAAGGCATCGTGCGGTTTAAGGCTCAATCGACCGGCTGGGTGCGTCAGCAACATGGACTCAAAGATCATGAAGGGATGACGGAGAACTTTATTCGCGTGTTGACGATCGATCCGGAGGGTGGCATCTATGCCGGCACGTTCGATGGAGGTGTCTTTCCAGTGCCGATGGGGGCGTAACCTGGCGGCCCATCAGTCGGGCGCTCCCGAACGATTCGATTCGCGGGATTCTGTTCAACAGCCGGGGGCTTTTGTGGCGACGGGGCACGGCATTTTCAAAACGACTGACAAGGGACGTCAGTGGGTGCCGCTCAATAAGGGGTTGACGAGTATGGCCATCCAAGTGTTGATCGAGTCCGGCGCCGGAGTGCTCTATGTCGGTACGAGCGATGGGGCATTCCGAAGCGACGACGACGGGCGGACGTGGAACCCCATCAATCAGGGTCTTGAGGGAGGGGAGGCTCCTGGCACCCGTTCCGTTTTCGCTAACCAAGAAAGGGTAGAGGACGATGTCAGAGCCGACAGAGAAAACGCGAGCCACCATTTCCGTCAGCAGCAAGGGGACACAGTTGGGCGAGATTGTGTTGCGATTCTTTCATGATGTGGCGCCAGGTCACGTGAAGAATTTCACGAAGTTGGCCCAGGAAGGCTTCTATAACGGCACGACGTTTCATCGGGTCATTCCCGGTTTCATGATCCAGGGCGGCGATCCCAACAGCAAGAACCCTGACCGTGCGTCGCACGGCATGGGGGACCTGGGACATAAGGTCAAAGCCGAGTTCAACAGCAAGCCACACAAGCGCGGGGTGCTTTCCATGGCGCGCTCGAACGACCCGGACAGCGCCGGCTCGCAGTTTTTCATCTGCGTCGCGGATGCGAATTTTCTCGATTGGCAGTACACGGCATTCGGTGAAGTGGTCAGCGGGATGGACGTGGCGGACAAGGTGGTGAACATGAAGCGCGACGGCCGCGACAATCCCGCTCGAACGCGTCGAGATGACGGTCACGATCACCGAACTAGCGTGAAGCGGGTTAAGGTAAGGCGTAAAGAGGTAGGGACCGAAGAGAAGCCATGAGCTGCCAGGATGATCAGTGTGGGAGGCGTTTCACGTTGCGATCGCCTCACGCCGCGCGCTCTTGTGCGCCGTACTGCTTGTCACAGGCTGCGCCATTCCTATGGTGCCCTATCGTGCGGTCTATGAAGATCCGGTGAACTATGTTCGACTGGAGGTGGATGATTCCGTCCTGCCGGAGTGGCCTCCCAGCGCGCATGCTGCATCCGAAAGCGATGCGTGCCGAGGACGTTGCTCGCATCCTCGGCGGCATCTCGGTCAAAGAAGCATCGGATCTGGTTACAGAGATGGCTGCAGGGCGAGGCGCCGCTGATGCCGGCGTTCCGCTCTGAGGAGCTGGCCCTCTTGTCTCAGACAGATCGCAGAGGCCCTTGCCGAGGCCCGACCGGACGAGCGCGTGACGTTTTACCTCAGTCAGCCGCAAACGTCCGTCAAGCGTATCATCACCTCGGGCGGCGTTGTACGTTCATGGCACTGAGCTGCATTTCATTTTGGGGAATTGGCAGGTCCTCTACGGTATTCCGACCTATGGAATGATCTACGATCGGCGCTATCCCATGCGACCGACGGCCGCCAAAGGATTTGACTTGTTCTTCGATCCAGGTGAGGCGACCATCGCACAACGGCACAGCCTCTGGGATACGTTGCTGGCCAACACCGATGACGAACTCGTGATCGATATGACGAAAACCGTCTCAGGCCCTATCGCGGCGCTCTCAGGAGCCGTGAAACGTTAGGCGCGAAACGTGAAACGAGGGTCAGCCGCAGATCTGAGGCCTTGCCGAACGGCCATTTTGAGCATCCTGCAGGATCGAGTTTCTGTCTGGCCCGCATTATTCTCTATAAACCTTCTGCTGCAAGCGCGGCATATGCAGCGCTGCAACGGGCAGCTGGCGTCTGTTCAGCCCTTCGACATACTGCACGCGTATGCCGCAGGGCTTCACGCCTCGAGTGCCCGTCTCGCTTCTCGTCTGTACGCTTTTGCTATGAACCTTCATGAGTAATGCAGGCTAGGACCGCCTCATTGCCCAGGGACGCCCATTGTCCCGGGCAAGACCGCAACGAGTGAACAACTGAACGCCGAACGCCGAAGTGACAACTATTCCTTTGTTCACATGGTCATCGCTCACCATTCAGCGTTTCCGCGCCGCAGACTTTTTAGCATCCTGCCAGTCCCGCTTGTGGTGCCCATCGCTCGTATACGGACTGGTTCCCTCCTCCTGCTGAATGTTGAACGTGAGAAGCGGAGAATTCCCTGTCAAGACACAGACTTAGTAGATTTCACGCAGGTGATTCGGTAATATGACAGGACCCGCAGCGTTGATGCGGTTTACCCACCGAGCGTGATCGATCCAGGGAGCAGTAGTGGCCTCGAACTCGTGTTGTTGTCGCCCTGATTGTCATTCTGCTGATCGGCGGTGGAGCCGTTTTCATTTTCTTGCCCCACTTGACCGGCGACGATTATCTCAAAGATTTTTTCCTCCAGCAGCTGGAGCAGAGTATCGGACGTAGGATTGACGTCCATCGCATCAAGCTGGTCCTGTTCCCTCGCATCCGATTGGAACTGACGGAGGTCGCGATTCACGATCGGAATTCCGATGATGTCTTGTTATCGGCCAAGAAGCTGGACTTGGTCTTACGGTTTCTCCCGCTGTTGCGCAAGCAGGTGGTGGGGAAGCGGTTACTCATCGAAGAACCGACCTTAACGCTTCGGCGCAATCGCAGCGGCCACTGGAATCTCCTCGATCAGGTCGTCCAGGGGGCTCAGCCGATCAGGATGCTGTGCAGACGATCAGCCGGATTTTCCGCATCCGTGAAGCGACGCTGGTGAACGGGAAGCTGCTCATCATCGACGACGCACGTCCAGACGGGACACGATCGATGTACGTTGGAGTCGGTGGAGGCGTCGCTGGTCATCAGAGCGGAGCGGGGACAGGCGGATTTGCACGTCTCTGCCGGTCATGCAGGCGGTAAAGGCCTCTCTACCATCTCCCTGGCCGGGACGATCAGCACCGCTCAGCGGCAGACGTTGGCGATCGACGATTCCTCTGCTTTGCAGTCCACACTTCAATTCGATGGCACACCTCGAAGCGGCCAATCTGAACCTTCGAGAGGCTGGCGGACTTCTTCGGGCCCCGCCCGGTTCCGGAGCACTTGCAAGGCGCCGTCAATATGCACAGTCATGTTCGGGCTGTGCCTGGTGTCGCGGGCTATGATGTGGTCTTGTCCGATTTGTCCGCGAATCTCGAACAGCTGAGGCTCACAGGCCAAGCGAGCCTCTCCGGTCTGCTGACGCCTCAGCCCACGTTTGCGTTCACCTTTGCGGCCTCTCCGATCCAATTGAGCCAGTTGCTCACGACCGTGCCGGCCGAGTGGGTGCATCCGCGGCTGCCGGCGATCATTCAGGACCGGAGATCGACGGGATATTGGAGGTCGTCTCTGCGACTGTCACGGGGGCGTCGATGGCTGGGCCGCAGCTGTCGATGACGGGTGAGTTTCGCGTGAAACAGGGGCAAGCCCTGATCGGAGAAAAGCGTATCCCTGCCAAGGATTTGACCGCGGTGGTATCGGTCGAAGCCGGCCGTCTCAAGGTGTCGAATCTGAGCGGACTCTATGGCACGATCCACATGAATGAGAGCAAGGCGCTCGTCTCCTTTTGGAATCGGGGCCCTGGCTTGAGTGGGATATTACCGGGACGATGACCGCCGCAGACCTGGTGCAGCATCTCGCGAAGACCGTCAAGTCGGAACAGTTGTCGCGTATGTTGGTCGCCTTGCGTGACGTCGAAGGCAATGCCGCTCCCACGTTCCGTATGGTCGGACCGCTCAATCAGCCTGGTGGCGTCACCTTTGCCGGGGAGAGATTACCGTTCAGCGTGTCAGTCTGACCCATCCGTTGTTGCCGGAGCGTCTGACGGCGCTGCAGGGCCGGTTCGTGCTGTCGGATGGCGGGACTCTGTTCGATCAGGTGACGGGACATTTGGGCGATATGGCCTTGCAAATTAGTGGGGGTATCACGGGGGCAGTGGCAGCACCTTTCAGGATTTCCTGATTCGAGTCAATGGCGATGCGGACCATATGGCCAAGTTGTTGCTCTCGAAAGCTATTCCAGCCGGGATGATCGAGGGTTTGGTCAACGGCGCCGTGGTGTCTGACCGGGCCGACCCCTGTCGCCGCACATACGGGGTGAGGTCGTTCTGACCGAATCAACAGTGACGCTTCCCGGTCTGGTCGAAAAACCGATCGGCGCCCAGGCGACGGTGGAATTCGAGGGCATGATTCCACAGGCCTCCGGTGTCTTGCTCGATCGGCTCGAACTGAGCGTGCCACCGATCCAACTGCCGGTCAAGGGCAAGATTCAACTGGGTGAACGATTCTCCATCGACGCAGCGCTTTCGACCGGCACGCTGTCATTGTCCCGTGTGCCGGAATGGATTGCGAAGGGAGGGTTTGAGGCGGGGAATATCGAATTGTCGCTCGACATGAAAGGGAAGGATCTCGATTGAAAGCCTGGAGGACCACCGGGTGGCTTGCGTTGACCAACGGTCTGATGAATGTCAAGGGGGCCGAGGGACCCATCCAGGATTTGTATCTGCGGGTCCACTTCGTGAAGAATGGTGCGGAGATCAAGCGGTTGTCGTTTCGCCTGTCTCGACAGCGATGTCGCGCTGGAAGGGACGATCCGCAACTGGACGGCGAAACCTACGATTACCGCCAAGATCGAGGCCAATCAGATGGATCTCGACCTCCTCATCCCGAAAGGCCAACGGTCGCCGATCCGAGAATTTCTGGAAACCCTTGCAGCCACCAGCAAGGTCCAGGCAACCGCGTCGATCGCGCGCGGTCACTACAAACATCTCAAATTTGGGAGCCTCTCCGCCCGCATCATGATTCAAGACGGCGTGCTCGATCTGGATCGTGTGTTCGGCCAATCGACCGACGGAGAAGTCGCCGGGCGTATCGTGGTGCAACTGCCGCGCAAGGAGCCAGCCGACGCTGAGCTTTCGGCTCGGGCGACGGGCTTGTCGGTGGAAGACCTGTTGAAGCTGGCGGGGGGAAAGAAGGAGGAATCACAGGTGAAGCTCGAGTGACGGGGACGATCCGCGGCCATGGGAAGAATCCCCACGGGCTGTATCCCACGTTGAACGGTAAGGTGGATGTCCTGCTTGAAAACGGACGCATCTTCAAATCGGAGGAACGGGCGGTCTGGAAAATCATAAGCATTTTGAATCTTCCGGCCGTGCTCCAAGGGAAGGTGGATTTGGAGAAAGAGGGGTTGCCCTTACAACAAGATATCGGCGAAGGTTCTCGCGCGGAATGGGCTCTTCGAGACCGAAAACCTGATCATCGATAGCCCGATCGTCAAGATTACCGCTGCTGGCAGCTATGATCTGCCTACGGATCAAATCGACATGGTCTGGGCCGTCAGCCCGTTCGGGTCCTATTCGCAATTCCTGAAAACGATTCCACTCTTCGGAAGGCTCTTTGCCGGCGATCGCAAAGGCGTTGCCACTGCGCTGTTCTCTGTCAAAGGGTCAATCGAGGATCCGGAGGTGACGTATCTGCCGATGAAGTCGTTCGCCACAGGCGTGACTGGCTTGGCGCAACTTGCCTTCGACATCTTGAAGAACACGGTCATGCTGCCGGTCGATCTGATGGACACCTGATGAGGAGAAAGCTGCCGACAAGGACACCATACCTACGCCTGAACCAGTTCCATCCGCGCCTTGACCGACCTTCCCCCCGTGCTAGATTTCGACCTGCATTCACTATGGCATCATCCACTCCGCACTCTCAACGTGCCACGGTCATCATCGCTGCTAGCGAGACCGACGCCAATTTATATTACGCGACGAAGTTTATTGCGCCGGACCCCTTTATCTATTTGGAAATGAAAGGGGAACGGATTCTGGTGATGAGCGATCTCGAAATGGATCGGGCGAAGAGCCAATCGTCTGTCGATCGGGTGCTCGTACTCGGAGGTCGAAAGGCGAGCCAAGACGCAAGGCATCGCTGAGCCAGGCACGGTTGAGGTCGTCCATATTCTCTTGAGAGAAGCCGGCATCACACAGATCCTGGTCCCTGCGAATTTTCCATTCGGCCATGCCGTCAAGTTCCATTCCTTGGGGTATCAACTGCATCCGAAACGGGACCCGTTCTACGAACAGCGTGTGGTGAAGACCGCCGAAGAAGTACAACTACATCGAAGCAGCCCAGCGTGCGACCGAACAGGCGGTCGCGCCGCCCATGACATGCTGCGTCAGGCCTCAATCAACAAGGATCAGCTGTGGTTCGACGGGTGCCGCTGACGTCTGAGCGAGTGAAGAAACTGATCAATGTGACATTGATGGAGTGCGACTGTGTCGCCCAGCATACCATCGTCGCCGGTGGGGAGCAGGCCTGCGATCCGCACAACGAAGGCAGTGGGCCGTTGCCGGCTCACCGTAGCATTATCTTCGATGTGTTTCCTCGTTCGGCCACCAACCGGTATTTTGCCGATATGTCCAGGACCGTGGTATGTGGGACTCCGGAGTCCCGAGCTGAAGCGGCTCTATCAGACGGTCCTGGATGCACAGGAAGAGGCCATCACGAAAGTCAAAGACGGGGCGGACGGGAAGAGGATTCATCAAGGCATCTGCATCAGGTTTGAAAAGGCCGGATATAAGACCGGCCTCGTCAACGGGCGTAGCGCAGGGCTACTTTCACGGGACCGGCCACGGGGTCGGACTCGACATCCATGAAATGCCGCGCATCAGTCGCACCGGGTCACTGCTCCAAGAAGGCCACTGTCGTCACCGTCGAGCCCGGCCTGTACTATCCTGGTCTTGGGGCCGTCCGCATCGAGGACATGGTGCTCGTCACGAAAGACGGGTGCCGCAATCTGACGAACTCTCCCAAGACGTTCAAGTTGGACTGAACAGGACGTCACGTGGTGAGACGCAAGGGGCAGAAGGCTTCCGTACGTTTCACGCCTCACGTCTTCTATGCGCCTGACCTTCACAATCCAACGATTCAATCCCGAAGTCAATTCCATTGCCCATCCTCAAGAGATCCGGCTAGACGTCGGCCGCGGGATGACCGTCCTCGATGCGCTCATTCGGATCAAGCAGGAGTGCGACGGGAGTCTGGCACTCCGCTATTCCTGCCGCTCCGCCATCTGCGGGTCTTGTGCGATGACGATCAACGGCAGCGAGAAGCTGGCGTGCCGCACCTCCCTCCGCAAAGAACTTGAACGGCACGGGCACATCACGGTCGCGCCGCTCCGCAACATGCCTGTGATCAAGGACCTGGTCGTGGATATGGGGTCGTTCTGGGAGAAGATCCACGACGTACATCCCTGGCTCGTGTCGGCGGCTCGGCCTGCGCGTGAGGGTATGGCTGCTCAGACGCAGGCGTGGGACCATGCCAATCTGCAATTTCACAATGTGGATGCCTGCATCATGTGCGGCGCCTGCGTCGCGGCTTGTACCGTGCATGAAGTCTCGAAGGGGTTTGCCGGCCCGGCAGCCTTGGCGAAGGCCGATCGCTTCCTCTCCGACCCACGCGAGTCCGCTTCGGCAACGCGGGCCAGGCTTTCGGCGCTCCAAGACGAGCATGGGATCTGGGACCGTACGCGCCGCAACTTCTGCGTGGAGGTCTGCCCGAAAGATGTCAAACCCATGGAGGCGATCATCCGGTTGCGTCGGGCCTCGCTCGAACATGGGTTGACGACGACCGGCGGCGCGCGTCATATCCTTGGCTTTACCGATCTAGTCGAACAGCAAGGGCGTTTGAACGAAGCGATCATGCCGCTGAAAGTGGTCGGGTTCGCACCGCGTGGCTTGCTGCGCATCCTGCCCCTGGGCATCAAGATGTTATTCAAAGGAAAATTCCCAATCCCTTCGGACATGCGCTCCCTGGGCTCAGCCACGTCCAGGCCCTCATACGACGAGTGCGACGTACCACTCATTCAGCCTCGACACCCATGGCCTGGACCTTTCGCTTTCTTGAAGAGATTGCCTTGGCCGATATAGGCTTCGAAGCCGAAGGGGAGTCGGTCGAGGAGGTATTTTCGCTGCGCGACGCAGGCCCTCCTTGAGAGTATGGCGAACCCTGCCACGGTGTCGGGGGATGGGAGCGCACGATTGAACAGAGCGATGTGGACCCGTCGGCGCTGTTGTTCGATTGGTTGTCGGAGGTGGTCTACTGGAAGGACGCCGCAGGGGTGGTCTTCCGAGAGGCGCCGCTCACCCTGACGCGGGAGGGGGACGCCTGGCTGTTGCGAGCACGTCTGATCGGCGCGCCGGTGGATCAACAGATACAAAGAACTCCACGCCGATGTGAAAGCGGTCACGAAACATCTATACGAGCTTAAGCGGACAGGCGGTTGCTGGAAGGTCCGCGTGGTGCTCGACGTCTGATGGAACGTGACAAGTGCTGAGTGACGCGGTGATGCATCCCAGACCAGACGGACGAGATAGACCAAATAAACCATCTCCGATATGCATCTCAACACCGACATGACGGTCAATCGGATTACGGACGAGATTTGGGAAATCCCTCTGTCTGAAAAACCTGGCATGCTGGTGCCGGCCAGGATTTATGCAACCGAGGGAATTCTTCAGGCCATGGATTCCGGGTCTTCGATCAGGTGACCAATGTCGCCTCGCCTGCCCGGCATTCGCCGGTATGCGCTCTGTATGCCTGATGGGCATTGGGGCTATGGATTTCCGATCGGGGGTGTAGCGGCGTTTGACGTTCAAGATGGCGTCATTTCTCCCGGCGGTGTGGGCTACGATATCAACTGCGGCATGCGACTGATTCGAACAGATTTGACGCTGGCGGACGTGCAGCCTCACCTGGAACGGCTCATGACCGAACTCTTTCGGAGAGTGCCGGCCGGCGTTGGGGCAAATGGATTCGTTCGGCTCTCGGGGGAAGAATTTGGTCGGGTGATGACCCATGGGGCCAGGTGGTGTGTGGAGAGGGGATATGGGTGGCATCGGGATCTGTACGCACTGGAAGAAGGCGGCTGCATCGAGGGGCCGATCCGTCGATCGTGACCGACCACGCGATCCAACGCGGGCATCAACCAGTTGGGGACCCTGGGATCGGGCAATCACTATCTTGAAGTCCAGGTGGTCTCGAACGAGCGGATATTCGATCCGGTCACGGCTGCCGCGCTTGGCATCACCGGCCACGAGCAGATCGCGGTGACGGTGCATTGCGGATCGCGTGGTTCGGCCATCAGGTTGCTGAGCGACTATCTCAAGGTGTTCGAAAAAGCCATGCGCCGCTATGGCATCACTGTGAAGGATCAACAGTTGGCCTGTGCGCCGTTTCCGATCTCCCGAGGGCAGGACTATTTTTCCGCCATGAACTGTGCCGCGAACACGGCCTTTGCTAATCGCCAAGTCATCACGCATCAGATTCGGGAAGCCTTCGCGACGGTCTTCGGTCAGTCCGCCGAGGCATTGGGGATGGAGTTGGTGTATGACGTGGCACATAACATCGCCAAGGTAGAACGGTATGCAGAAGGGGAGTTGGTGGTGCATCGTAAAGGAGCTGACCAGGGCATTTGGGCCGGGGAGTCCGGAGCTACCAGAAACGTTTCTGACAGACAGGCCAGCCCGTCATCTGTGGCGGCTCGATGGAGACCGGCTCGTACCTGCTTGTGGGGACAGACTAAGCGGTGCGACACGTTCGGGTCGACGATGCACGGGGCCGGGAGAACGATGTCCCGCGCACAAGCGAAGAGAACGTTTCGCGGCGAGCAGCTGCAGCAGCAGATGAAACAGCGCGGCATTCTGGTCAAGGCCGTGTCGATGTCGGGCCTCGCGGAGGAGGCCGGTCTGGCCTACAAAAATATATCTGAAGTTGTAGAATCGGTCGATCGTGCGGGAATTACAAAAAAGGTGGCGGAATTGCGGCCCATTGGCAATATAAAGGGGTAATTGCAGAAGGAGTGTCGCATGGATAAACGGCAGCATCCACGGTTTCCCGCCAGGTTTTCACAGTTCCTTTACCTCCGTCACCGTGGTCAGTGGGGAGGGCGATGTGATCGATCTGTCGCTGCGTGGTTGCCGAGTGCAGAGTCTTACCGATGTGCAGCCAGGAGCTTGTCTGGAGGTCCGATCGCGGTGCTGGAGCATGAACCCCCAATTCAAATTCAGCAAGCCGTGGTTAGTGGAGCCGAGAGCATCAATTCGGCCTTGAGTTTGTGACGATGGCTCCGGAAGAATGGGCCCGCCTCCAGCACACCGTGAAGCAGATCGAAATGGAGCCCTACGAACGGGACAAACAGGCTGCTGAGCTTGGCGAATCTTCTTGAGTCAGTGAAGGACCATCCTCGAAGCCGTCGTGGGTGGACGCGCGTGGGCCGCTATCGGTATCGAATTCCTCTCCTTGGTTCCTGAAGAATGGGCTCACTTGCAACACACCGTGACGCAGTTGGAACTGCACCCTACGAGAAGAAGCCGACTGACGACACGTCCGAAGCGGCGTAACAGCAATCGGCCACGCGTGCTCAGTCGGCAGACCCTTCTCGCTGTGTGTGTTCCCTGTGCCGGATGGCACCTCGTGTCTGCTCCCGTCCCGCGCTTTGACCAAGACCCCCCGACATCGGATGTACCTCAGAAGATGGGCCGATCGTTCCGCGTTCAATTTCGTTTGTGGTCTGCCTGGTTCATCTGGTCTATCTGGTTTGTTTTGTTGATTGAGCCAGAGAAACCAGACAAACCAAACAGACCAGAGCAACCAGTCGTTTCTCACGCGTCACGGTCCATGCACGGTGACTTTCCGAAAGGCGGAAGTTATACTTCGAACGGTAGGTATTGCGTCGGTAGGAGGGAGGCGATTTCTATGAAGAATTATGTCGGATGGTTGTGGGGAATCGTGGGAATAGGACTTGCTCGCCATACCCGTTGTCGTAACGGCTGGAGCGTCGGATAAGCCGGTGACGGGTGACACGGTTATCCGGGAAACGCAGGAGGCGGTGACGGCCGACCAAGGACTATACGATTCAGCAGAAAGATGCGTTTCAGCGAAAGGTTCAAACAGAACTGGATGAGATGAAAGTGCGCATCAGGACAGCTGCGTGGACAAGCCAAGCATGCGTCGGCGGAAGCACGAGCGGATCTCCAGAAGGCGATCGGGGAATTAGAAAAGAAAAAGGACCTGGCCAGCAAGAAAGTCACGGCCATTCACTCCGCAACGGCACGCAACCTGGGAGCAGGTGAAGTCGAAAGCGGAGGCTGCGATGGACGATCTTCGCGATTCTCTCAACGCGAGCCCTGTCTCAGCTCCCGTCACGGTAGACCAATGAAATATGCCCTCTACCCCGGTTGTGCTGCGCAAGGGGCGACACCGGAACTGTATCAATCGACGAGGGCGATCATCGGACGATTGGGGATCGAGGTCGTCGAACTCGCTGCAGCGGCCTGTTGCGGCGCCGGGGTCGTGACGGAGGCGAATCCCGATCTGGCGTTGGCGCTCAACGCTAGGACGTTTGCGCAAGCGGAGGCGGCATGGACTGGACGTCATGACGATCTGCGGCACCTGCCAAGGGGTGATGAGCGCAGCCAATCTACGATTGAAGACCGAGCCAGGGACCCTGGACCGCATCAACGTTCTCCTGGCACCAGAAGGTCTGGCCTACCACGGTCATGTCCAAGTCAAACATCTGTTGTGGATTGTGGTGCGGGACATCGGGCTGGCTCGCCTGGGCGACCTGGTCTCCGTGCCGATGCGAGACTTCCGCATCGCTCCGTTTTACGGTTGCTACATCCTGCGTCCGTCGTGGGATCTGGGATTTGACGATCCTGAGAATCCCCAATCCCTCGAGCGCGTCATCAAGGCCGTCGGTGGCGAACCGGTGGCCTATGCAGGGAGAACTAAATGCTGTGGGTTTCCCATCATCCTTGAAAAGGAGGCCATTGCCGTGGCCATGGCAGGGATGCACATGAAAGAAGCCAAGGAGCAGGGAGCTGATTTATGGTGACGCCCTGTCCTCTCTGTCATATGAGTCTGGATATTTATCAGGATCGGGCTGGTCGTGCGGTGAACACCGAGCTCCACTTACCGATCTTGCATGTGCCGCAGTTACTTGGTCTGGCGATGGGGCTTCCGGCTAAGGACTTGGGGCTCTCGCATCACTTGATCTCGGTCGATTCCATTCTTGCGACGCTTGAGCGTCATCGAACGCATCCGCAACCTTTCTGAAGGAGTTGGTGAATGAATGCGGTGAATATTTCGGACTATCAGCAGTTTAACAGTGAGAAGATGAAGAAGAACAATATGTTTCAGACGCCACGATTCTTCTGCGACATCTACTGCTTCGAGCCAGGGCAGGAACAGAAGGGGCATAGCCACGGTGAGCAGGATAAAGTCTATCTCGTGCTTGAGGGACAGGGCACGTTTCAGGTCGGTTCAGAGAAACGGGTGCTTGGTCCAGGGCAGGGAACCATGGCGCCAGCCGGGGAAGAGCATGGCGTGAAGAATCACACAGGTCAGCGGCTCAAAGTACTCGTGTTTGTGGCGCCGAATCCCTCTTAAAGAGTGAATCGTTAAAGGTGAAACGTTCAACGGCTAGAACAGACAATTTTTCTGGCTGGGCGATTCAGAATAACGATTCACGTGTAACGCTTTCACCCAGCAGAGCGGTCAAGGTGATCGCTCCGGCGAAGTCGCCTTCGCGGGTTCACTCATTCGTTTACCGGAATAGATCGAGATCGTCTTTCGGTACTCCGTGACACTTCAGGCAGGCTCTTAGGTAGTAAATCAGCATCACCACTCTTCCCAACATGGGAGGGGACGTGAGTGCATGTTCATCCATTTAGCAGTGGATCAAGCCTCGTCAGCATGTTGGTGAGAGCTCAGGCATACCATTGATCGGCTTGGCTTCCGGACTGAAACTCGCCGTGCTTGGCCATCAGGATGTCTTTGAGTGCTATGAGAGCGGTAAAATGTGTCAGGAGCCAAACTTCACTGCGCCCGAATATTTTCTGAACGGTTCGGCCTTCTTCCAGGTCTTGCAGGTCGGCCCAAGCCGTGAGGTCGGTGCGGGAGGGATCAACTGCGTCTCTGAGCTTGTTGAAGTATTCCTTCTTCTCCGGCGTGCTGGGCCCGCGATTCAACATCATCTCGCTCCACTTGTTCAGCTCAGCCGGCGTGTGAGGCTTCGCCGTCTTCATGAACCATTTTGCCACGATTTCGTCTGATGGATTGGCTTTGACGGCTGTGGTGAACTGATCGGCAGTGATCCCTGCGAACTCCATGAGCCGGTCATCCATGGGGCAGGGGTAGATGTATTCGCCTTCTGTGCCGGCCAGCACGGCGCGGCACTTATCGATCATCCGCGCCAGATGGACATAACCCTCTAGCTTGAATCGCATGCTATGTGGATAATGATTTCCGTAGATCCATAGCAGGATGTTGAACAAGCCCGCCAGCTTCTCAAGCGTGCGACAGGCACACCTAGCGCGACAGGCGCGTATCAGAAGTTCAAAATTCTAAATTCAAGGTTCACAGTTCGAAAACCTCGAACTTCGGACCTCGAACCCTCGTCCGTCTCGCTCGTTCCCGCCAGTCTCGCGCGGCTATCCTGCGGGCAACGATCTCATCGCCTCGAGCTATCGCGTCTCCCTTGTCGATAGTAACTTGTGATTGGTGAACGTCAAGTTCTTCACGATCACTTCGCCGTTTTCGTATGTAATGATGCGGCGGGTGGCCGGCAAATCCGATGATCCGACACGCACATGGGTGTCGGTGAAGCTTTCCACGTTGGTCAGCTTCCCGTCGGCGGGTGAATAGTAGTACACACAGTACTTCGTCGTCAGATTCTTCTGGTCGTGGGTCACCGCGCTTTCTTCCACGTTGATCGTAAAGGCAAGGGGGTCATGCCTGGGTGCGCCATTTTGCGATTGATTTGCGTGATACGATTGTCTTTGACGCGATAAAATGAGTTTGACCCATGAATAATCAGTTTCGTGCCGAACGGATGCCCATCTTCTTCCATCGTCAATGAGTACTTGCCGTCCGATTCCTCGAAGGTTCTTGGGCCACGGTGCACCGCGATCATGCCGAGCTGTTCCTGCGCCCACTTCTGCACGTCGGCCTCTCCCAGTTGAACCGATACTTCGCGAGGGCGCTTTCACCATGACGGGTCCGCTGGTTTCCTTCCCGTTCACATTCACCGTCAGATCGGCCGTGAATCCCTTAAAGTCTTTCTGCCATCGCGCGGTGTTTTCGAAGGCGCGGCGAAGTAACTCGCGAGGCCTTTGGGTCGTCAGCGACTGTGGTTTCTTCCTGTTTTCGTTGATGCTGTTCCATCGTGTAGTCTCCTTCGTGACTTGAATTAGCAGGGTGCTGAAAAGTCCGCCAGCGCCCATGAAGCGTGACACGCAAGATTTGCGAGAAAGGCGCGATCCAAGGTTCGAAGTTCCGAATACCTCGAACTTCGGATTTCGAACCGTCGTCCGTCTCGCTCGTCCCACGTGTCTCGCGCGATTTTCCTGCTGAGTGTTAGGCGTGCATTATACGCAGGGAGTGAAGTGTGCCACAAGCGCTCTCAAGCGTGCGACGGGCACGCCTAACGCGACAGGCGAGAGCGCAAGATGGGCGAGAGAATCACGCCAAGCATGAGCCGAAGTATGAGGTTTGAAGCTCCGAAAGTCTCGAACTTCGGACCTCGAACCTCGCTTGTCTTGCCTTTCCCGCCAGTCTCGCCAGTCTCGCACGGCTACCCTCTTGAGCCCATGCCAGGGCGATTATGTTTTGCACTTGACACCTCATTCCATAAAGGCGTATAGTCTCCTCAACACAAGGAGACGGCTTCATGACAAATCAAACCCACCATGACCTTGACGCAACTGACCGAACGCTTCTCGACCGAAGAGGCGTGCAAAAGTTTTGCAGGCGCAACGCTGACAAAGGGCGTCCAGTGTCCGCGCTGCCACAGCACTAAAGTCTATCTGCTGAAAGCGCGTCCGTTTCACTGGGTCTGCAAAACATAAGAGTGTGGGGGACGGAACGGCTATCGCTTCTCTGTTATCACCAAGACGGTTTTCGAGAATACCAATTATCCGTTGCGGACATGGTTCCAAGTCATTTACTTGATGACGCAAAGCAAGAAGGGCATCAGCGCCTTGCAGATCCATCGCCAGATCGGAGTGGGGATTACCGCACGGCTTGGTATATGTGCCATCGGATTCGTGCGGCCATGAAGGATGGGGGGCTTTGCGAAGTTGCTGGGGGAAGTGGAAGTTGATGAAACCTATATCGGCGGGAAGGATGGCAATCGCCACTGGAATAAGAAACGGCATGTGAGTGGGGGTTCTGAGAAGCTGGCTGTCATCGGCGCCATTGCCCGTAAAGGGAATGTGGTCTGTCGGTTGATTGAGAGCGCAGACAGCAAAACACTGAATGCACGTTCGTTCGGCAAACGGTCAATGAAGGCGTCTTGTTGGTCGCGACCGATGAAGCCCAGGCCTATCATCGCTTGGGACGCGCCTTCCCGCATGCCTCGGTGAGTCGTGCCAGGGGTGAATATGTGCGCGGCAATGTGCATACCAATAATATTGAAGCCTTCTGGAGCTTGCTCAAGCCGTGGCGTCATAGGGACCTTTCACAATGTCTCGAAAGACTATCTTGCCGCTGTATCTGGCGGAGTTTTCGTATCGGCACAATAACCGGAATAATCCAGACATCTTTGCCGATGTCGTAGCAGAATGCTGAGCACGCCGACGCTGAAGCGTGCTCAGATGAAATACGAAGCGAAGAATATACAGCTATGCTTGCCAATGGAGGTTTACCCATGCCGAAAGCCAAGCCGGTTTCAGCTCCATCCGTTGAGTTTTGAACAGGCCATTGAGGCCTCATAAAGGCGAAGCCTAAGAAAGCAGTCTACGCGCGCTGGACAAAACGCAGAACATCACCCAAAGTCAGGAGGGCGGCGCCAACTGAGATGTGAGATCTCTGAAGATCCGATATTGCGAGCCCACAATTGATCTTTCTGAACCCCAAACTCAAATTCTAGTTCTGCCGGTTTTGGCCCCGCATACACACTTTCATTCTGAAGTGGTCGGCCACATATATTCTTCAGATGTAATTTTTTTGCATGGCAATTCGACGTGTAGCGATACATTCATCTGAGGATTATAAACAACTGCCGCCATATATTATGTGTCTCTGTGTCTTACTCAAAAGGAACAGGGTTTCTGGGCCCATAGAAAGACACAACCTACCTTCTCCTACTCTCAGCAGGCATCGCAAAAACTTCAGGTCTTACGTATGCAACGCCCTCCCCCAGTTATTTCCAGATCAAATAGATCTGAACATGGTTCATATCAGCATCGACTTTATGTAGTTTGATGGATACGGATGGGGGTATTCAGTATAGTTAAATCCTGTTGAGCTTCACGTAGTTCCCCCGCTTTTTCTTATAGATAAGAAATGGTGCGATAAATAGAACGAATACCGCCCATGCAGAGCTAATCCTGTAAATAGAATAGTTGTGTCATGGCATTCGACCATGACCATTGGGAAGCGGTGGCCCTACCGTAGGAGTAATATACGAGGTATCGCCAAGAATGAGCACAACAAAACTAATGACAACAGCTTTCCGATATTCTTCGAGGTATTTCCATGTGAGCGAGAATATCTCGCCCTCGGCATGAGGAATTAACGGAGGCTGAGTAGGCGCCCGTGGCGATTATGGGTGTCAAGTCAGACATAATCGCCCCATACAGGCACTAGAAGAAATTGAACATTTCGGGTATGCTGCGGCGCGCGAGGGCCCTATGCCCACGTGAACGAAAGGACGGACATGGAACGAAGGGCTGCTTCCCATACCGAAGAAGAAGAGATGAATCATCGCCGCCGGTTGCTGAATGCTGCAAAGAAAGGCGATCAGAAGGCTATCGGCAAGCTCTTAGAGCTCTATCAAGTGCGGATCTACAGCGGCGATATGGTGACGAAAATGAATAAAACATCCGCGACGCACAAACTTCAGGCTCAGCTCGCGGAAGGGAAGCCTGTGAAGGGTGGGCCGGGAAGTCATGGAAAGAGGACTGCGCCTGCGAAGCCCGCTCCAGCGAAACTCAGACATGCGAAGTCGACTCCAGCGAAACGCGCACCCTCGAAAGCCGTAGCGCGTCCTGCCATTTCGAAGGCAACGCGAACATCTCGGTCAGCCAAGGCAGCTCGAAAGAAACACAAGAAGTAGCCAGGCTGCGATTATTCTCCTTCGCCGAGTATCCCGCAGCTTACTGCGGGGAGCTTCATTGCACGGCCACTCGTAGTCCCCCTCCCCCAGTTTTGCGGCGATCTCTTCCGCTTGTTCCAACGTACCTGCGAACACGATGGCTTCCCCTCATGGTCGATCTTCCATGCGAGCTCAAAGGCCTTCGTGGAGTTCATGCCTGGAATGTATTGGCAAAAGAGCGCAATGACTTGTTCATAGGATGACAT
>ERZ1370068.5274-contig-4302_pt1 | contig 35173 bp, 61 predicted proteins | sample MGYA00561227_ERZ1370068 | MGnify/ENA primary metagenome ERZ1370068 (study PRJEB38410, sample SAMEA6850437) | metagenome | study: Metagenomic assessment of the ecological functions of the soil: analysis of the soil microbiota associated with the...
AACAACAAGGGGAGGGTCTACCGCAGCGAGGGGAGCAATCGACCACCTGCTGGGAGAGCTCTCTGAAAAATACACCAGGATCCGGAAAATGTGGATACCGCTCGCCGCATCGCCGAGCTATATGAAGAAAAGAACGATCTTGAGAATGCGGTGAACGTGGTTTAACTCATGCCGCCCAGCTATCGCAGAATACGGACTTCGCCTCATTCGCAAGGCTTCGGACATTCGCATCAGACAGTTCGACAGCTCCATTGCGAGTTTTGAGGAGTTTATCGCCACGAATCCGGATTCGGCGGACGCCGCGCGTTACAACGCACAGCTTGATGAGATAAGGAAGCAACGTGCCCAACTGCTCCTCGATGAGGCGAGAAAACGTGTCGAGCGCAACCCGACCGATCTCCAGCTTCGTTTCGAACTCGGCGAAATTCTCTGTCAATCTTGGCGAATATAAGGATGCCATTTCCGAGCTTCAGAGGGCGCGGCAGAATCCGAACACGTTCGCCTTCGCGCGATGAATTTGCTCGGGAAGTGCTACACAGAACGAGGGATGTTCGATCTTGCGGCCAACATTCTTTCAACGGCCGCCAGGTGAGTTGCTCCAGATGGATAACGTCAAAAAGGAAATCGTCTATAACCTTGGCCTGGTTTATGAGAAGATGACCCAGGAGGAAAAGTCCATCGAGTGCATGAAGCAGATTTACGAGGTGGACTACGGCTACCGCGATGTCGCCGAACGCGTAGAAGGTTCCTACGGCGAGGCGGCTTGATCGGCTTTCCCCGAGCCGGATCAACAGATGCGCGGGAGCTGCTCGCCGGAAAGCATGTCCACCACGCGGGTGCCGCCGATGCGGGTCTTCATCAGAACATAGCCGGGATGGTCGGAGGTGACTTCGCCGATGACGGCGTGCGCGGCCGAGCGGGTGTGCGCGCATCGCGGCGAGGACGCGATCGGCATCAGCGGCCGGAAGAATAGCAAGCAGCTTGCCTTCGTTGGCGACGTAAAGCGGGTCGAGACCGAGGATCTCGCACGCGCCTTTGACTTCCTCGCTGATGGGAATTTGCGCTTCGTCGAGCAGCATGCCCACCCGTGCGCTCTGCGCGATCTCGCTCAGCGCGCTGGTGACGCCGCCGCGCGTCGGATCGCGCAGAACGTGGATGTCTTCGCACGCGTCGAGGATTGAATCGACGAGGCCATTGAGCGGCGCGGTGTCGCTCGCGATTTTCGGTTTCGAATTCCAAACCTTCCCGCACGGACATGATGGCGATGCCATGCACGGCGATTTGCCCGCTGATGATGATCTTGTCGCCGACTTGGGCGCGCGATGGCTGGATGTTTACGCCTTCAGGCACGAGGCCGATGCCGGCGGTGTTGATGAAAACCTTATCGGCTTTGCCGCGGTCCACGACTTTAGTGTCCCCGGTGACGAACGTGACGCCCGCCTCGGCGGCGGCACCGTGCATCGATTGCACGATGCGCCGGAAATCCGCCATCGGCAGGCCTTCTTCGAGGATGAAGCCGACGGAAAGATGATGTGGGCGCGCGCCGCACATCGCGAGGTCGTTAACCGTGCCGTGAACGGCCAGTTTCCCGATGTCTCCGCCGGGAAAGAAGATGGGGCTGACGACATACGAGTCCGTGCTGAAAGCGACGCGTGAACCGTCGAGCGTCGAAGACGGCGCCATCGTGCAGCGGCGCGAGCAGTTCGTTTCTGAAACTGCGGAGCACGATCGATTGCAGCAGTCGCTGGCTCAGCTTCCCGCCGCTCCCGTGTGCCAGGACGATTTCCTTGTAGTCGTTGAGCGGCATCGGGCATGTCGCCGCCGAGGGCGCTCGCATCGCCGGTCGAGGGTCTCTGTGGCGGTCTCAAGTGACATCTTCGGCCCCAAGCGCGATGTGAACCAAATCCCAGACGACGTGCACCACCGTCGCGTGCACCTCCTGAATGCGATGAATGCTGTACGACGGCACAATGAAACAGTAATCGGCCACGTCGGGAAAACGCCCACCGTCCTTGCCCGGCGAAAGCCACCGTCAGCATCTGCCTTTCACGCGCCGCTTCGAGCGCATAAATTAGATTCGGCGACTTGCCGCTCGTGCTAAACGCCATCGCGACGTCGCCGGGCGCGGCGAGCAAACGAAGCTGGTTCACGAACACGCGAGAAAAATCGAGATCGTTGCCAATGGCCGTCATCGTAGCGGTGTCGGTCATTAGCGGGATCACCGGGAACGCGGCGCGCTTCTCGATGATTGGATGATTGAACTCGACGGTGATGTGCAGCGCGTCGCACAAGCTCCCGCCATTTCCCATCGCGAAGAGCCTGCCCCCTTGCTGGAAAGCGCGCCGCGAGTGCTGCGCGACATCGCTTCGAGCGGCTCGGCGTATTTCGAGAAAAACCGCTCCTTCATCTCCATACTTTCGCCACACTTGCGGAGAATTTTCTCGCGGAAGGTCTCGTTGAGCTTGTCCAACGGTGCGGTCTGAGGCGGCGCGATCATGCTGCCTGTGCGGGTTGTTTCTCCAAGTGCCTGCCGTAGGCGTAATACGCCGCGCACGCGCCTTCAGCCGAAACCATCGTCGCGCCGAGCGGATGCTCGGGCGTGCATTGCTTGCCAAAAGCAGGGCAGTCGTGCGGCTTCTTGACGCCTTTCAAAACGAGGCCGCTGATGCAGACCGAAGGCTCTTTCGTGTCGATCTCCTTCACGTCGAAGAGCCGCTCGGCGTCGTGATCACGGAACTCGTAGCGCAACTTGTAGCCGCTTTTCGGGATCGAGCCGACGCCGCGCCATTTGCGGTCGCAGACTTCGAAGACTTTGTTCACGAGGTCTTGCGCCACGCGGTTGCCATTGCGCTTCACGACGCGCGGATATTGGTTTTCTACCGCGTGCGCACCGGCCTCGAGTTGGCGAATCGTCATAAGGGTGCCTTCCAGGATGTCGATCGGCTCGAATCCGGTGATCACGATCGGCACGCGGAATCGCTCGGCGATCGGCTCGTATTCGCGGTAACCCATCACGGTGCAGACATGACCGGGGCCGAGAAAACCCTGCACGCGATTGAGCGGTGACTGGAGGATTGAGGCGATCGCCGGCGGCACGAGCACGTGCGAGACGAGGCACGCTGAAGTTCGTGATGCCTTGCTCCTTCGCCTGCCACACCGCCATCGCATTGCCCGGCGCAGTCGTTTCAAAGCCTAATCGCGAAGAAGACAACTTTCTTGTCGGGATTCCCGCGCGCGATCTTAAGGCAATCGATCGGCGAATACACGACGCGCACATCAGCGCCACGCGATTTAAGGATGAGCAGATCGTTGTCGGAGCCTGGGCACGCGCAGCATGTCGCCGAATGAGCAGAAGATCACGTCAGGTCGTCGCGCGATCGCGTGCGCCTTGTCGATCATCTCCAGCGAAGTCACGCATACCGGACAGCCGGGCCCATGCACGAGTTCGACCTCAGGACGGTAGCAGTCGGTCGATGCCGTATTTGACGATGGTATGCGTCTGCCCGCCGCAGACTTCCATCAACACCCACGGTTTCGTCACCGGTGCGCCGGATTTCGCCGACGATCTTCTGCGCGAGCGTTTCGTCGCGGTATTCATCGAGATACTTCATGACGAACTGGCCTTGTGCAACAGCCGTTGGTTCTTCGACGCCGGGAATGTTCAGTTCCTGCAACTGATCCATCTCCTCGAGCAGCTTGTAAGTTCGCTCTGCCTCGGCTTCATCTACCTTTCCCAGCGCGAAGCCGACATGCACGAGCACATAGTCGCCGGGAAGCAGCGTCCGGCGTGTATTCGAGGCAGACCTGCTTCACGATGCCGCCGAAGTTGGCCCGGCCCATTCGCACGCCATTAGCATCCAGCTCTACGTCCAATAGCTTACCAGGTATGGCTAGACACATAGTTGTGCCTCCGAGTTGTGCGGAAGGCTTCGACCCTCGCGATCGCCACGCCCTCGCAAACAAGAATGCGATCCCCACGCTCGGCGTCTGCGATGTAGATCGAGCGGAACGTTCCTGAAGGCGCCACTGAATGCGGACTTTTCCCCATCCGCATTCCGCCTTTCGGAGAATACCTCCGTAAGATCCGCATAGATCAGGTTCATGCCAGCAAGACTTCCTTAGTTTCGGACTTGAGCAGGCGCCGCCGCAAGCGACGCGGCGACGATTTGACCGAGGGCGATTCCGCCATCGTTTGGCGGGACGCGCTGATGCCAGTAGGGCCGGAAGCCAGCATCGATGAGACGCTGCACGCAGCGTTCGGTGAGCTGGCAGTTTTGAAAGCAGCCGCCCGTAAGCACGACGCGCTCCTGCTCAATCCGGCGTGCCACGGCGACGATCATTTCCGCGAGCGTGTTGTGGAATTTGGCGGCGATCACTCCGGCAGAGCATCGAGCGCTCGATTTCCTCCACAATCGCTTCGATCATCGGTCGCCAATCCACCACGAATGAGCTCGCTGCCTTGCATCGAGGAATGGATAGGCGTCATCGAGCCGCCGGTTCGATGGCGAACTCCAGTTCCATCGCGGCCTGCCCTTCAAAGGTCGCACGCTGGCGCAGAGCCGATGAGCGAGGCGACGGCGTCGAACAATCTCCCGGCACTCGAAGTTACCGGTGAATTGACTCCTTTCGCCAGCATCTGCCGCAACAGTAGAAACTCGCGCTCGGCAAAGTCGCTGCACCGGCGCCGATCTCGCGAGCATTCCCGCGGCTTTGCTGCCCCAGATTTCATGCAGCAACACCGAGCGCCGACCGGCGCGGTTGCTTGATGGCCGCTTCGCCACCGGGTAGGCGGAATTGACGCAGATGTGCCACGCGTTGGAAGCCAGCGTCGCCAGCCAGCAGAAACTCGCCACCCCAAATCGTGCCGTCGAGGCCGTAGCCAGTCCCATCCCACGACACCGCGAGCACTGGCGCCTCCAGCTCATTCTCCGCCATGCAGGCCAGCGCGTGCGCCCAGTGGTGCTGGACCGGATGCATCGGCGCCGACAATTGCGCTGCGTACTTCGTTGAAAGATATTCCGGGTGCATATCGCACGCGATCGTCTCGGGTGTTGCGTTGTAGAGCTGTGGCAGATCGGCCGCGACTTTCCGGAATGCGGACCATGCCTGACTGGTCTCCAGATCACCGATGTGCTGGCTGATGAAGACATTCCTGCCGACGCTTAAGGCGACGCTGTTCTTCAAATGCGCGCCGACCGCAAGCACGCATGGCAGCGGCGCACGGCAGGTTGCACGGGCAAAGGCGCATAGCCACGGGCCGCGATCGCAGCACGAGCTCGCGATCCACGCACAACGCGCACGATGGAGTCATCGACGTGACGCACGATCGGACGATCATGCACGAGAAAGGCGTCCGCGATGCTCTGACAAGCGCTCGAGCGCTTCGTCCTCGGCGGTGCAGATCGGCTCGTCGCTCAAGGTTGCCGCTGGTAGCCACAATCGGGAAGCCGAGCTCGCGCAAAAGCAGGTGATGCAGCGGTGTGTAGGCAAGCATCACGCCGAGGTTCGGGTTCCCTGGCGCGACGGACGCGCAAAGTGTCGTTGAAGCTCTGCGCTCCAAGCGGCGCAGCAGCACAATCGGCGATTCAGGCGAAAGCAGCAGACGCTCTTCCAGCTGCGAAACCGCGCAAGTCCTCGCGCACCGCCTCGAGCGATGGGATACATCACGGCGAACGGCTTTTCCTCGCGCCGTTTCCGATCGCGCAGCCGCGCGACGGCAGCCTTATCGCGAGCGTCCGCGATGAGCTGGAAACCACCAATTCCTTTCAGCGCGAAAATCTTTCCAGCTCGCACCAATTCCGCGGCATGACGCAATGCGTCGTCCCGCAGCGAAAGGACTGCTGCCGACCGCATCACACAGCTCCAGTTGAGGGCCGCACCGCGAACACGCGTTCGGCTGCGCGTGAAAGCGGCGGTCGCGCGGGTCGTGGTATTCGCACTCGCACTCCGGGCACATCGCGAACTTTTCATCGAAGTATTCGGCCGGTCGTAAGGCAGTGCTTCAACGATGCTGAAGCGCGGTCCGCAGTTCGTGCAGTTCGTAAATGGATAGCGATAACGTCGATTGTCAGGGTCGAGAATGTCGCGCAGGCAATCCGCGCACGTCGCGATGTCTGGGAGAATCAGCGCGGTCTTCGGACCGCACTCCTAGCTCTCGCGAATCTCGAAGCTTTCGTAGCCGACGTGTCGAGAAACGAAAACTCCAGACTCTGGATCACTGCGCGCGGCGGCTTCTCCCTCTCCAAGCCGGAGCAGAAACTGCCGCAGCACTTCGGTGCGAACCTTCGACTTCGATGAAGACGCCTTTGCGAGGAGTTGAGCACCCACCCATCGAGCCGCAGTTCAGTGGCGAGCCGAAAGACGTGCGGGCGGAAGCCCACGCCTTGCACCGCGCCACGCACCGTGACTTTGGCGCGCTGAGCGTTCATTTAGTTATCGACGTGAAGAGCCCATCGACAAAACCGATTTGATAGACAAGGAAGACGCCGAAGACTAGCGCTGAGCATTCCCGTGGTCGCACCCATCCAGCGATGAAGCGGGTGCCGGTGTGCTCTGCGTGTATAGAAAGGGCAGCCGCGACGAGCGCTGTAATCAGCATCATCCCCGCAATGGTGCCGACTCCGAAGGTCGCCAGATAAGCCATTGACGAAAGCGGATCGTGAATAATCGGGAGCACGAGCAGCGTCACTGCCCGCCGATCCAGCCAGCCCATGCACGACGCCAATCGCCATCGCGCCGGACGGCTTGACACAGGCACAACCCGCCAAAACGCGTTTCCAGCAGCCTGCGGGAGGTGGCGTGCCCGTGACCATGGCCGCCGGCCGCCAGAGTCTCGCGAGCCTCGACGCACAGTTCCGCTCACATTGAGCACGCCCAGCACGATCAGCATCAAGGCGACGCCAAGCTCCAGACTCAGCCCAAGACGTTCAGGCACAACGAAACCGAACAGGACGATTGCCCCACCGACAATCAGCATTGTCAGGCCGTGACCTGCGCCCCAACAAATGCCGGTAAGTGCCGCGGCGCCGATGCTTCGCTGACGGCTGCACAATTGTTGACACCGCGATGACATGGTCGGGGTCGGAAGGCATGCCGCATCCCGAGGAAGAAGCCGAGGCAAAGGATTGAAAAAAGTAGTGAGCGACATAGGTATCATCCCGCGGGTGCGGGCTCCTCTTTGGTTGTGGGAACATTGTGCGGTGCGGCGCTCCCGCGTTCGGCCGGCAAGGCGACTTTGACCGTATCGTCACTGACCAGCAACGGGAACGGATCAAGATGGAGGTCCGCAGAATCCATCAGCCCGGCCCGCGTGCTGCACATCGTAGCGATGGCCAGCGCGGCAGCTCAGTAGCGTGCGATCGAGCGTGCCGGAGGTGGAGCGGCATGTTGCAGGCGGGGCAACGAGTCGCGATAAGCGTAGAGTCGGCCGGCCGTCTTGCAGAGGACGAGCGGAACGCCGGCGGCGTGAATGGAAAGCAACCCGCCATCGGCCAATCCGTGCACACCGTCCACCACGGTCCAACTCGGCGCCACATTCGGGATGTGCGACTCGTGATTGGCGGGCGCCTCAGCCACTCCCTCACATTCAAAGCTAATCAGGTCCGGACACGCTTCCTCGATGGCTTGTCTCAGCGCCAGTTCCAGAGTGACGGCTGAGGAGGGACAGCTTTTGCAGTGACCGACCAGATCGCAAGCGGGCTGCATCGTTTTCCAAACTGAGGAGCTCGACGTTGCCGCCGTGGCTTTCCATGTAAGGCCGCACCTTCTCGAGCGCCTCGTGCAGACGGGTTTCGAGCGGCACAGGATGCAGCCCGTGAATCAGCAACAGCCCACGCACGACGCTATCGTTGACGAGCGCTTATCGTAAGCGTTCTGGTTGCCGGTCACGCTCCTGGCGACTTCGAGCACGCGGTCCAAGCCGAGCCCATAGAAAGCCAGCACTTCCTGCATGCATCCTGAAGCAGTTCCCGCACGTTCGAGTCAGGTAGCGTGTCGATCTCCACGATTAGCTCCTGCACGCGTTTGCCGTGCTGATTTAGCTCGTCGGTCGGTGGCTTGGAGCCGTTATGCGACATACTTGATCGTTCGGATTGTGCATCCGTCACCTTTCAACGGCCTCCGCGCGCCTTTCCACATTCAGGGCATTGCAAGGTCGCGATGCAGGCGCCGGATAACGCGCCGTTCCAGTATTTTGGTGGCCCTTGGTAGTTACAATGAGGACACTCACCGCAGCCTCAGTCCGCTCGATCTCCAGCTCGGACTCGGAGATCGCCGTTCCCTCGGTGACGAAGTTGTAGCAAGAACGAAGTTGCTCGGCTTCCACGCAGGTCAGTTCGCCGATCGCCAGACGCACGGCGACGACTTTCTTTGCCTCGTGCGTCTCGAGGAACTCCAAGCACGCTTTCCACAAGCGACGAGGCGATGGAAAGCTCATGCATGAGAGCCTCCTTACGCGGCTAGCAACGCGGCGACGACTTCGTCGATCCCGACGCCGGTCTTGCAACTGGCCGGGATGACTTTGATATCGGGTTTGAGTTTGTGAACGTCGGCGGCGAGCGCGTCCACGCTCACTTCCATCGCGGCGGCGAGATCGATTTTGTTGATCACCACGATCTGCGCGCCGAGGAACATGTGCGGATGCTTGCGCACGCTCCACGGGCCTTCGGTGACGCTAATCGACGACGACGCGCGCTTCGGCGCCGAGCGGAAATTCCGCCGGGCAGATGAGATTGCCGATGTTTTCGAGGAAAAGCAGGCGAAGGCCGTCGAGCTCGATCTTCTTGCAGGGCCTTGCCGACGAGGTTTGCGTCGAGATGGCAGCCGTTGACCGTTGCCAGTTGCACGACTTGAACGCCGGTGCCAGCCACAAGGTTTTGATCGTCGCTGGTCGTCGCATCGCCGTTGAAAACAGCGATCGCCGACTTTGTCTTTCAACTTCTCCACCAGCCGCGCGATGAGCGTGGTCTTGCCCGAGCCGATCGCGCCCATGAAGTCGATGGCGGTGATGCCGTGGCTGGTCGAGCAGGCCGCGATTTTCCTCGGCGAGCTTGGCATTGGCTTCGAGCAGGCTGTGCTCGAGCTCGATGTCGTAGATTTCCTCGGACGAGGCTTCGATCGTGCGGGATCGTCAGGGCAGGGTGCGAGGCCGTGGCGGTGCTCATTGCTTTGGCAAGGCTCATCAAGGCCGTTGGGTGTGCATCTGTTTGAGGGTCTTGCCGTTGCCGAGATACATGTGGACGCCGCAAGGCAAACAAGGATCGAAGCTGCGCACCGCGCGCATGATATCGATACCCTTGAAGTTGTCTGGACCGTTCTCCTCGAAGATCGGCGTGTTCTGAACGGCGTCTTCGTAGGGTCCAGGCGTCCCGTAGATGTCGCGTGGGTTGGCGTTCCACGGGGTGGGCGGATAGGGATGGTAGTTGGCGATCTTGCCGCCGCGAATGACCATGTGATGCGAAAGGACGCCGCGGACGGCTTCGTGGAAGCCGCAGCCGATGGCTTCATCGGGAACCTTGAACGGCGTAAACGTCTGGGTCCGTCCGGCGCGCACGTCTCTGAGCGCCTGCTCGGTGAAGTAGAGCGCGCAAGCCGCGGCGTAAGCCTGGAAGTAAGTCCGGGCGCGGTCGCGTTCGATAGCGTTGCTCCACTTCGGGATCTTCCACTCAAACTCCACTTCCGGTTTGGTCGCCGTCCTGGGCAGCAGAATCTTCACGCTGTGGCCGGTGGCTTTGACGTAACCGATATCGACGAGGTTCGGCGAGCGCGGTGACCCAGAGGCGCGCGATCGGGCCGCCGCCGGTATCGAGCGCGAGATGATCGCCGGTGCGCTTGTCATACCAGCGGGGCGACATGACCCATGAGTAATTGCCATCGAAGTCGCGTCGCTGCGGACTGCGGGATAGTGGTCTGGTTCCACGGATGTTTCTTGTCGATGGGATTGCCGAGCGGATCGTGCGTGACGAAGGTCTCCGAGTTATCCCAGTCGTCGTAATAGGACGATCCGAGCAGAATGCGGATGCCCAGGTTGATGTCGACGAGGTTGGTGGTGACTAAGCTCACCGTCCACGACGATTCCGGGGGTGACATACATCGCTTTGCCCCATTCGTTCATCGTTCGATAGTCATAGTCACAGACCGCCGGGTCCTGGAATGATCCCCAGCAGCCGAGCAGAATGCGCCGACGGCCCACTTCTTCGTAGCCCGGCAGCGCTTCATAGAAGAAGTCGAAGAGGTCGTCATGCAGTGGCACGACGCGCTTCATGAACTCGACATACCTCATGAGTCTCACGAGGTAATCGGTGAAGACCTGGATGCTGGGCACCGTGCCCACCCCGCCGGGATAGAGCGTGGAAGGATGGACGTGCCGGCCTTCCATGAGGCAAAACATCTCGCGCGTGTAACGGCTGACCTGCAAGCGTCTCCCGGTAAAACTCCCCTCAAACGGGTTAAGCGCCTTCATGATATCGCCGATCGTCGCGTAGCCATGAGTCCGCCGCGTGGCGGCGCCGGCGTGTTCTTGGCCTTCTCCCAGACGCCCGGGGTTGGTCTCCTTGACCATCATCTCGCAGAAGTCCACGCCGACGAGGTTGTCCTGGAAGATGTTGTGATCGAACATGTATTCGGCGGCCTCGCCGAGGTTGACGATCCACTCGGCCAGTGGCGGGGGCTTCACGCCGTAAGCCATGTTCTGCGCATAGACGGAGCAGGTCGCGTGGTTATCGCCACAGATGCCGCAAATGCGGCTGGTGATGAAGTGACTATCGCGCGGGTCCTTGTTCTTCATGAAGATCGAGTAGCCGCGGAAGATCGACGACGTGCTGTGACACTCGAGGACCTTCTTCGAGTCGAAGTCGATCTTGGTGTAGATGCCGAGGCTGCCGACGATGCGTGTGATCGGATCCCACGACATCTCAACGACATTGCCCCCTGCTAGGCGTGGTTTCTTCCTCGGGCAGAGTTAGCAGTTGCGCATTTTGTTACCTCCTAAGTTAGCGATTGGTTCAGTAGTGTGCGGAGTGTGTATCCGGTGGTGAGTTCCGCGCCGCCGGTGTCGCCACCTCGGCTCTTTGTTGACCGATCGATTCGTGATGCCGCGAAGCAGTCCTGACGACGCCTCCCCAGATACCGAGCGACATTGGTAGATACGCGCAGAACCAGGCGGGGCATCCATGAAAGGCATGAACTTGTCCGGGAAGCCTGGCATGGTGCAGCCAATGCAGATGCCACCGACGTTCGGGCAACCTCCGATGCCATCCATCCAGCCGCGCTTTGGCGACGTTGCAGTTCACGACCGGACCCCAGCAGCCGAGCTTCACGATGCACTTCGGCGAGCCGTATTCGTGGGCAAAGTCAGCCTGCTCGTAGTAACCGGCGCGATCGCAGCCTTCGTGGACGGTCTTTCCGAACAGCCACGTCGGGCGCAGTTGGTCGTCGAGCGGGATCATCGGCGCCAAGACCCGCGGCCTGATAAAGAAGGTAGAGCACGGTTTCCATCATGTTGTCCGGCTGCACGGGACATCCCGGCACGTTGATGATTGGCAGTCCCGCTTTCGAACGCCAACCCCAGCCCAGATAGTCTGCCAATCCCATCGCGCCGGTGGGGTTGCCTTGCATAGCATGGATTCCGCCGTAGGTAGCACAGGTTCCGCACGCGATAACGGCGAGCGCCTTTGGAGAGAGCCTATCGAGCCATCTCGTTAGTTGTGATCGGCTGGCCCGTATCGGGATCGGTGCCCATTGCGGCCCAGTAGCCTTCCTTCTTGATCGTCTCGTTGGGAACCGAGCCCTCGAGGACAAGAACGAACGGATCGAGCTTTCCCCTCGGCCGCCTGAAACCAATACTTCATGAAATCGTCGCCGACTTCGTAGGCAAGCACGGGATTGTGGAGGTGCACCTTCGGCAGACCTGGAATTGAGCCGAGCGACGACTTCCTCGACGCTGGGCAGCGTGGCAGCGGTGATAGAGACAGAATCTCCGTCGCAGCCAAGTCCGGTGGTCATCCAGACGATATGAATTTCCTTAACAGCAGGGGGCGATGAGCGCCAATTTCAACGGTTTGCATACACTTTTCTCAGGTTTGAAAACAATGCTTCCGATTTCTTTGCGCCGTGAGTGACGGCAGGGGTTACACTATTTACAGATTGTTGTGGCGATTGTGATGGGGGCGCACGCGACCTACGGGTTACATAGCTCGGATCAGCACGATAGCGGCGAAGTTCGGGAAGGTTAGCGACGACCATAAGGCCGACGACGAGCAACAGCCCGGTTAACAGGGCTTCCCACAATAATATTTCGCGTGACGAGAAAGACATGCGGCTCACCCCCTTCCGACCGACGCAAATTCAGCGGTTTGATTTGCGTTAAGAAGTTCGTGCAGGAGCGTCAGGAGCATCTCGATGGCGTTGCGGAATCGCTGCTTCCACTGGCTCGCTGAGGCCGAGTCGGCCGTCCTCGGTTTCGAGGACTCCCGGCTCGCAACCTATCAGATAAAGGCGTCCCAGCGTGACCGCCGAGCGACGACGACCATCTGCAGTGCGCGCTGCGGGTTCGTGCTGTGCGCGTCGATCGGTTGTCCCTGCTCGCGCCGCAACCTTCGACCGTCTGGTTCAATCAGGGAAACTGTTCCCGGCGACTGACCTGCGGGAAATCGCGTCCAAGAGAATGATCACGTCGTAGCCATCCAGCCATCGCGTATGCCAGGTCGAAACTACGGATGCCAAAGTCGGCCAAGGTCACTTCGGGCGGCAGAGGCATTGCGCTGCAACCGCTGCACCACTTCGACACCGAAGCGCATCGTCGCCGAGGAAGATATTGCCGACGCCAGCGACGAGGATTTTCATCGATCAGGTTCCCTCGGGCAGTGGTTCGACTTCGTCTGGTGCCGTAGAAAAATCTGTGCCCGGCTGGCGCATGAGACCGAGAGTCTTTGCCGGGGTCATCTTCGAGCACGAGCTGCGAGAATGAACGCGCGCCTCCAGCGTCCTGCTCGATCGCCTTCGACGACGGCGGTTTTCCCAGCGAGTGCAAGGTCCATGATATCGGCGCGACCTTTCGGATGAATGCGCACGCGGTCGCCGGCTTTCACGCTGACTCCGCCGACGCGACACACTCTCGAGGCGGGTGTTGCTGGCAAAATCTTCCTCGAACGGACGCAGGTCCCGAATCGCTGCCCATGCATCTTCATCAAGTGGTCGCGTCCGAGCGACTCCGGTCCGCTCGAGAATGCGCCGCGCGAAATCATCGACCTGCCGCATCTCAGACTTCTCGGCGTCGGTCATCGCCATGACGCGGAGGGTGAGGATCTCGTCGATCTCCCGTGCTGTCGAAGAGATCGCCAGGGCTTTCCGGCGCAATGCGCGGGTAGTCGTAGAGAATGATCGGCGAGGCAAGCATCGTGTCGCGCTCGCCGCGCTTTTCGTCTCCCACCAAGACCGGGGTAGGCGCCGACGTGCTGGCAAGAGCCGGCCGCTTCGCGTATGGCCGCGGCGGATCGAGCAGCGAAAGGAACTCGCCGTCCTGCGCAGACAAGATCGCATGCTGTCGAAGCGAATGTGCGCATGATCACCGCATCCTGGCTGTTCAGCTCGCTCTCCGGGACTGGCGTTTGGTTTCACGACTCGCACGCTGACTTTGAAAACCTTCGCGTCGATCGGATGCGGCGGCAGACTTCGATGCGCCCTTGCAGCTCTCCTGCGCGCCTTGTCGACGACTCCGACGGCGTCGGCCGGCGTCGTTGCGGATCGGCTCGCTTGTGCACGAAGACGGAAACGTAAACGGCAGCTCCACGCGCGCTCGGCGAGCGCTTTAGCGCGGCTGCGAAGCGAACGACGACGGTTCGCTCAACGGCTTCCTGCCACGTCTGATAAAGCGGCCATCGACGCGCAAGCTCCGACACCGGCTCCGGCTGCGCATCGTCGGAGATGCTCACTGCCGATGCCGTCGCGAGTGCTCCGACTTCGCGCGCCATTGGGTGCAGAAAGCGAACACTCGACTTCGACGCCGGCGCACGGACGGTCGACTGCACCAGACATTCGCGTCTGCATGATGAACGGTTCCGCGCCGTGCTGGCTGATGCTGTAAAGCCTCGGGATAGACGCGCCCGAACGTGAACCGAGTCGCGATTCTTGATCGAAGACGGGCGGTACGGATAGAGAATGTAGCCCTTCGTAGAGCGACGGCATTCGACCACCTGATCGACGAGCGAAGCATTCATGATCCGGGATCGCCTCGCTTGATTCGCAATTCCGGCAGCAACCGTTCGAGCGTCGCCTCCCACGTCGGCAGTCCATGCTCGCGTTTGTAATCGAGGAGCCGCTCGAAGACGTCACGGTGCAAGATAGATCCACGCGCTGTTGGGATAGTGTTGGTCCATCATCTCGCGCCACACCGAAACCGGCATGCGAAAGACGGACTCTTTGTTCCAGGAGACGCGCTCGACTTGAGACGACCGATCCGCCGCCGCGTAAAAGACCGTGCCGCTGAATAGAAAGAGCAAGGGAACGTCTCCGCCTTCCAACGCGTTGAAGTATTTGGTCGCGGCGACGTTGAGATCGTAAGTGCAGGGCACCGGCAGAACCGTCTCGAGCGCTCCCCGCAAACTCGCCCACCGACACAGCTCGAATGCGCCCAAAGCTTGTTGCGCAGCGTCTGTCCCCATCGGTCGGGCCGAGCTGAAAAGGTCTGCCAGCTTTTCGCTTCTCTTGCGGCTGAGTAAGCAGCGCTGCGGCGACTTGAATCTGGATCTGCGCCTGCAGGCATCACCGCATGGATCGTTTCGTCCGCGGGCGTGATTCGTGATCGCGAGCCTGAAAGTGCAGCAGCGGCGTCAGCCCGCGGCCGCGGCGTCCACCCGATCACGCGATAGCTCGAGGTCAGGCATGGCTCCACCTCCAGCGGCCGCGCGCATGTTCTGCTAAGCCGGGAAAAAGGCGCGAGATCTCCTGCCACACGGCCTCGCCGCCGGATAGCCCGCGCCAGTGCATGCGGATCGAATCCGACCAGCTCGTAGCACGCGTCGATCGGCGCGAGTGAAATACTCGCGCGACTCGCCGACGCGATTGACCAGCAACGCCTCGACATCCGACTCGAGCTGACCCGAGCACCGGGTTGTCGGCGACCAGGCGTCTCCACGCCGTCAGCGGCAGGAGCGATTCCGTCGCCCCGGCCGGGCTCGGGATACATCGCCGTCATTTTTCCTCCGGCGTGCTGTCGAAAAAGAATGCGAGATCGATTAGGAGGCGCGAGACTCCTCCCACTGCGCATCCGATGAGTCGGAATCCCGGCAGAGCGCGAGCATCGCGCGGGATCAATTTGAAGCGCCCATCAACCACATCATGAAACCGCAATCGCACACGGATCGCACGCGCAGACCACCTGGCGCTTCGCCATCTCGAGCAAGTGTCGATGCACCGGCCCAAGTTTTAGTGCTGCACAGCTCGCAACGCTCCGACTCAGCGCGAGCCGCCGCAGGCTCCGCGCGTGCCCGCACGAAGCGCCGCAGCGCGGCCACCGCGCTCTGCCGCCCTGGTGATGTGCCATTCAGCGACACCGCCTGGAAATCCTGGTTCATGAAGTCAATTCCGGATCGGTCCGCGCGTATCAGGCAGGCGGAATGTTCGGCATGTCGGGGTGTATCGGACGTCGATCGGCTCGACACACTCTCTGTCGAATCTCTTGCGGTTCGATACGATTTGCTATCGCCGCGACCGGCTTCGATTCCTTTATCGAGTGCCAGTCGCTCGCCTCTGGTTGTGCCGGGCACGTGCACGGGATCTGGGGGTTTTTGCATGATCAGTCTCTTGTTGGTTCGTGGAAGTGGCGCGTCTCACTCGCTTCGCGCGTCCTCATTATCGTGGGTGTAAAAGATTTTGGTAGCCGGCCGCCGACGTGTTCACGTCCTTGTGGGGCGCGCGGCGACCCACCAGCGATTCAGTTCCGGCACGTGTGGTCTCTTCCTCGATAGAGCTCCACGAAATACCGAGCACCGCTCCCCAAATCACGTGCGCGCCGATCATCAGAGACTGCGCCCGGCAGGATGTTTGCGCCGGCCGACTTAGAATGCCGGCTGCCGGCAAAAGGCCGAGCGTAACTTGCCGTCCAGACCACCAGTCCGAAGAGGATTCCTTTCAAGACGCCCGGCAGCGTCACATGGCCAGTCAAGAAAGCATAGAGCAGTCCCGCAGCGGAGCCGTATCCAAAGTGCGACAACAGAGTCGCCGCCGATTCTCCCGATCTCGCTCAACTCATCCCTCACCCCAGCTTTCGCGGCGATTTTCCCGGTGATCTCGCGCGGCGGTAGGGGATAGCGTTGAGCCAAGGGGCAGCCGCCGCCGGTGCCAGAGGATCATTGCGGCAGTCATTTGGCCCCGTCGCCACGATTCCGGCGATCAAGCCGGTTGCGGCTTTCACCAATCCAACCTGGCGAGGTGAGTCGGCCATGCAAACTAACGGTGCCATCTCCACACGAAGCAGTCAAGCCGAGTGATCTTTTCGAAAATGCGTGAATTGCAATTGCTCCGGACCCGCTTTGCATTGACAGCAAGCTTTGCTATGCCGTGTTTCGCGGAACAAGCTTCCAATGACTACACTCTCCTCTCTTTACGCTGACTACGTGATGCCAACATACGGGCGATTCGATCTCGATATCGAGCGAGGCTCGGGCTGCCGTGTGTGGGATTTCGAAGGCAGGGAATATCTCGACTTCGGAGCAGGGATTGCCGTTTGCTCACTCGGTCACGCGCATCCCGAAGTGACTAAGGCCGTGACGGAACAGGCTTCAACGCTTGTCCATACTTCAAATCTTTATCGCACCGCGCCGCAAGCCGAACTTGCCCGCCGTCTCGTTGAACTCGCGGGAGCGGCAAAGTTTTCTTTTGCAATAGTGGCGCGGAGGCCAACGAAGGGCTGATCAAGCTCACGCGCAGATTCGGCAACCCATCCGGGCGCTACGAGATCCTCACCTTTCAAAATTCCTTTCACGGACGCACCATGGCTGGGATTTCGCCACGGCGCAGGAGAAGATCAAGAAGGGATTTGCGCCGCTCTTGGAGGGTTTCGCCCATCTGCCCTATCGGGATTTGAATTCCGTGTCGACCGCCATTGGCCCCAAGACCGTAGCGATTCTGGTTGAGCCTGTGCAGGGGAGGGAGGAATTCATATTGCCACGGGGAATTCCTTCGTGGGCTACGCCACATCTGCGACGAGCATGATCTTCTTCTGCTCTTCGACGAAATTCAGTGTGGCCTCGGGCGAACAGGCGACTGGTGCGGCTGGAAGAGCCTCGATTCGAACCTCATGCCGGATGGTGTGAGCTGGGCCAAGGGGATCGCAAACGGATTCCCGCTCGGTGCATTCTGGGCAGCCTCATCGCGTGGTCTTTGCGATCTGCTCGGACCCGGTACTCACGGCACGACCTATGGGGAAATCCCGTTTGCTGTGCTGCCGCGCTCAAGGTCCTGGAGATCGATCGAGCGCGAGGGACTCCGCCAGAACGCCACCGTGCAGGGCGCCAAGCTTCGCGACGGACTCCGGGCGCTCAACAGCCCGCGTGTGCTGAGAAGTGCGGGCCATCGGCTTGATGATCGGTATCGAGCTGGCGGACGCGGGCGATGGGAATGTCTGCGATTCCCTTCGTGAAAAGCTGATGACCGCCGGACTGCTTGCGATTCCTGCGGGCGAGCGTGTCATCCGTCTCCTGCCTCCATTGAACGTTACGGGGACGGAAGTCGATGAGGCACTCGAAAAATCGGGCGTTCGCTGCAGGAGGGTTAGGCGGCGTCGGGGCTTCTGTGCTAGACTGGTTGTTTTTCAAGATCATCCCATGAAACACCTCCTCTCAATCGAATCATTGAGTCGCGAGGATATCGAACGCATCGTCTCCTTGACCGGGAAAATGAAGTCCGAGCGAGGGCGCCATGCGGAGCATCCCCTTCGCCACAAATGCTGGGCGTTGATGTTTTCGAAGTCCTCGACGCGCACGCGGATTTCGTTCGAAGTGGGCATCCGAGAATTGGGTGGCGACGTGATGTTCCTTGCGGCCGACGATATCCAGCTCGGCCGCGGCGAACCGATTAAGGACACGGCGCGGGTCATGGGTCGCATGCTTCATGGTGCGGTGATCCGCACCTTCGCTCAGCGTGATGTCGAGGAGTTCGCGCAGTTCAGCGACATTCCGACCATCAACGCATTGACGGACGAAGAGCATCCGTGTCAGATCCTTTCCGACTTGTTTACCATCCGGGAGAGCGGCCGTTCGCTCGAGGGATTGCGGATAGCTTTCATCGGCGATGGAGATTGCAACGTGGCACGCTCGTGGATGTGGGCTGCGGTGCGGTGCGGTTTCGAATTGCGAGTGGCGACACCTGAGAAATTTCGTCCGTCCCGAATCGAATTTGACGCAATCTCCGGAAACGTGAAGGTAGTGGCGGATCCGCTTGAAGCAGCACGCGGCGCCGATGTGCTTTACACAGACGTTTGGGTAAGCATGGGCAAGGAGGACGAAGCAGCTTTCCGCCTGGCGCAGTTTCGAAACTATCAAATCAACCACTCTGTGCTGTCGGCGGCGCCGGCGCGCTGGTGCTGCACTGCCTCCCGCTTACCGCGGCAAGGAAATCACGGAGGAGGTTTTCGAGGAGCACGCAGCCACAATCTTCCGTCAGGCGGAGAATCGGCTACACACGCAAAAGGCGATACTCTCCCTTGTCGCCGGCCAGAGTTTTTGAGGTAAACGTTTTTCGCTGAAGGAACCGCGGCGACCCGTGGGCCATTCATCTTTAGGAAGTGCACCGTTTATCGCGCCGCATCAACGTATTGCACCTCTCTGTTCCCCTGCATCGACGGCCACCGGAAGGCGAGGAAGCTCTGCATAGTGGCAGAAATGCAAAACATCGTTGCTTCGGGGCGATGTTTCACTAATATCTGCGGCCCTTTCAATACCCGAGCCCTGTGTTATCCGGATTTCTTCTTTCCCAAGGCATACTATTCGCCCTGTTATGTGCGCCCTCATTGGCCTCGGGGCGGCTGTGTTCCTTATCAGAAAGGTTCTCCGCTCTCCGGCGGGCAACGACCGGATGCGGGAGATTGCAGGCGCAATTCAAGAAGGCGCCAAGGCCTACCTGAAGCGCCAAATTTTAACGATTGGAGCGATTGCGATTGTCATTTTCGTCCTGCTGGCGGTGCTCCGCGATCTTTCGACGGCGATAGGATTTTTGCTGGGAGCAATCTGCTCGCTTTCGGCGGGTTACATCGGAATGCGGGTTGCGGTAGTGGCTAATGTTCGCACGGCACAAGGGGCGACTCTGAATCGAAAGAAAGCTCTTAAAGCCGCCTTCAATGGCGGGGCAGTGACGGGCTTGCTGGTCGTCGGCCTGGCGCTGCTTTCCGTCGGTATCTTTTGGCTCGTGATGTCCAAGGTGAGCCCGGACAGGGCGATTGCGTAGCCTCGTTGGCGTGGCTTTGGGCGCGTCGCTCATTTCGGTCTTCGCGCGTCTGGGTGGCGGCATTTATACGAAGGCTGCGGATGTCGGAGCGGATCTGGTTGGGAAGGTGGAGTCGAATCTCGACGAGGACGATCCACGCAACCCGGCAACCATTGCCGATAACGTGGGCGATAATGTTGGTGATTGCGCCGGCATGGCGGCGGACGTTTTCGAGAACCTACGCGGTTTCGCCTCATCGGCACGGTTCTCGTCGGCGCCCTTACCGCAGGGCTCGGCGCGCCGGTCGTTTATCCTTTCCTGCTTGGAGGCGTGGCCATTATTGCCTCGGTCGTCGGCATCGTGTATGTGAATATTTCGAATGCGAAACCGGCGAATGCACTGATGGGCGGAGTCGTGGTCAGTTCGCTCATCTCGGCGGTGGTTTTCTGGCCTCTGACCAAGTTGCTCTTCGTGGATGGCTTGGTGGCACGGGATGTTCTAAGTGGCACGGAGAGGATATATTCTGCTGGCGGCATCTATTTGGCGTCGTTGATCGGGCTTCTGATGACCGGTGCGTCGGTCTTTATCACGCACTACTACACTTCCACTGCCCATTCGCCCGTGCGGAAGATCGCCAGCTGCAAGCGTGACCGGTCATGCGACGAATATCATTGCCGGCCTGGCTGTTGGCCTGCACGCGACGGCTCTGCCAGTGATTTGCATTGCAGCGTCGATCTGGCTGAGCCACAGTGCTGCCGGACTTTATGGCATTGCCGTGGCTGTCATGGCCATGCTGGCCATGTCCGGGATCATCATCTCTCTCGACGCCTTCGGCCCGATCACGGACAATGCGGGAGGTATTGCGGTCATGAGCGGGCTTCCCAAATCGGTGCGGGCGATCACCGATGACTTGGACGCGGTTGGCAACACCATGAAGGCGGTGACCAAAGGCTATGCCATTGCCAGCGCGGGCCTTGCCGCCGTGGTCCTCTTCGGTTCCTACTTTGTCGATCTCAGAAGTACCACCTCGAGAGCCCGCAGAGCAAGTTGCACCTTGATCCTGCGCAGATCGAACGAGGCGTTGCTCGTTCTCGCTCAAGGATCCGAAGATCATCATCGGCCTTTTTCTTGGAGGACTCTTGCCATACCTCTTTTCGGCATTCAGCATGAACGCCGTCGGACGCGCCGCCGGTGCGGTAGTCACCGAAGTTCGCCGCCAACTCAGGCGGCATCCGGGAATCCTCAAGGGCACGGACACGCCGGAATATGGCACTTGCGTGGACATCGTCACCAAGGCCGCGCTGAAGGAAATGATCGTCCCCGCGCTGCTCCCGGTGGCTGCTGTTGTCGCGGTCGCGGCAATTCCTGATGGCATGAAGATTCTCGGCGGCGTCCTGGTCGGGAGCATTGTCACCGGCTTGTTCATGGGTATTTCGATGACTTCCAGCGGAGGCGCATGGGACAACGCCAAGAAATACGTCGAAGAGGGACATCATGGCGGCAAGGGATCCGAGGCTCACAAAGCCGCGGTGACCGGCGACACCGTGGGCGATCCCTACAAGGATACCAGCGGTCCTGCGATCAATCCCGATGATCAAGGTCGTGAACATCGTTGCGATCCTCATCATCCCGATCTTCTTCTGAGGGAGCTATTTCATCGATTCTTCGGTTTCGTGCTCGTCTTCGTCTTCTTCTTCTCTCCTCGATTTCGCGGCGAAGGGCCTTCGAAATGAAAGGTCTCACGAAACCATAAAGTAGGAATGTCACAAAGAGCAACGCGGGCACCCACTCGTAGAACATCGCGCCGAAAACGAGAGTGACGATGATCAGCAGGAATCGCGGAATGGAGCGCTGAGTCCGCCAGCCGAGACCTTTGAAGCTGGGATAACGGACCCGGCTGAACATCATGAAGGAAAGAAACAGCATCAAGGCGCTGCCAGCGCGTATTTCCAGACTCCGATCTCCTTGGCGCCCTCTTCCAGCCAGAGCATGAAAAGGGTAAGAGAGGCGATGAGCCCGGCCGCGGCCGGTATGGGGAACCCGATGAAGTCATCTTTGGGCTTGCCGTTCTTCGCACTGGCATAGCAGTTGAATCGCGCCAGCCGAAGCGTGCCGCACAAGAGATAAACAAAGGCGATGAGCCAGCCCGTGCGCTGGAAGTCGCGCAGCACGATCTGATAGACCAGCAGGGCTGGCGCCATTCCAAAGGATACCACATCCGCGAGCGAGTCGAATTCTCGTCCGAAGGGACTTTCGTTTCCGCCGAGCCGGGCCAATCGGCCATCGAGCAGGTCAAACACACAGGCTCCAAGAATGAAGGTGAGCGCCTGATGATAGAGAGTAACCGCCGATCCTCCTTGCTGAATGACAAGGGCCGCTTCAATGATGCGCAGAACGGCGGCGAAGCCACAAAGAGATTTCCCGCCGTCATTAAGTTCGGCAGAAGATAGATCTTGGGCTCTTCGTGAGAGTTCATGCCTGTTTCGCACTGAGCCGGGCGATGGGTGTTTCCCTCCGCGGACTCTTTCTCCGGGTTTGACGAGGATTTCGGTTTCAAGCGGAAGGTCCACCTCGGTGCGGGAGCCGAACCGGATCATCCCGAATCGTTCGCCTCTCGTCACCACATCGCCCACCTGTTTCCAGGCGCAGATTCTGCGTGCGATGGCACCGGTGATCTGGCGGACGACGATCGTCGACGCCTTTTCCCTCAATGGCCCATGCACGGCGCGCGTTGGCCTCGAAGAGGCCGGATTCCGCGCATCGAGGAACCGGCCGGCCATCGGCTCCGAATGCGTAATCTCGCCTGCGATGGGCGCCCGGTTCACGTGAACGTCGAAGACGGACAGGAAGATGGTTACGCGTTTCACACGCTGGTTGATAAACTGGCTTTCCCCGGTCTCCTTTACCTCGACGACGACGCCCGTCCGCAGGGGCGACAGCGAGCGTTTCATCGCGCGGCGGTTGACGCTCGGGATCCCGAAAAAGTATAGCGAGAACAGGAGCAACGCGGCGAAGATAAGCGAGACCGCGGGAAACAAAGCCACCGAGGCCAACAAGCAAACTGCGAGACGATTCCGAGGATCCAACGAGCTTCGCCTAGAGCGCGGAATGTCATGTGATCATAATAATTCTCGAAGCGGCGGCGGCGAGCCCATAGTTGAAATCGGTCGCGCATGCACGTAGTCTGACCGAGATGACATCCACAGCGGACATTACAATGGCTGAACTGCTGGAAGCCTATCCGGGCGCTCAGCGCGCCTTTTTCGAAATTACCACATCGGCGGTTGCGCCAGTTGCGGATTTCGGCCTGACGAGACTCTCGCCGGCGTTTGCAGCCGGAATGGCGGTCTTGATCCCGGAAGACGTGCTGGAGAGTGCGCTCGGCTTGGGAGCAGGATGAGCGCATGATGATTGCGCCGCTGGAGGTCAAAGCGACCTGCTCGAACTCCGGATGGAGTTGGAGATTCTCGATATCCGCATGCGCGAGAGGAATACGACGCCGTGCATCTTGAGGGCACGCAGCTTCTTGATCAAGCGCTGATGCAGGACATGCTCGCGACGCGACCGAAGGATGACTTGCTCGTCATCATAGACCATAAGGGCTCGCGATCGCTCGACGCGGCAGCATATTTCGCAGGCCATGGCTTCACCAATATCAGATGCCTTCGCGGCGGAATCGATGCGTGGAGCGCTGAGGTCGATCCCACTCTACCGCGATACACTTTGGAATGAGCGACGATCTTGAGGCAAGAATTCAGGCTGCGGTGCAAGATCCGCAGAATCTCGGCGAGATGTCCGGCGCGGACGCGGTGGAGTACCGTCGGCAGCGAAAATTGCGGCGACATGCTTGCGCATGTGGGTGAAGTTCAAGGACGACGATGGCCGAAGAATCATCGACAAGGCCACATTCCAGGCCTTCGGCTGCCAGACAGCCATCGCGGTCGCGAGTGTCGCGACCGAGCTCGATTCGCGGCAAGACGCCCGCCGAGGCTTTGGCTCTATCGGGAGAAGAGTTGGCGTCTCTCCACTCGGTCCGCTTCCCCCAATGAAAATCCATTGCGCGCAGCTCGTGGAAGGGGCCTTAAAAACGCTCTTACGGGAGAAGAGGCTCCTCAGACTGCGTTGGCCCCAACATTGCTCGATCAGCTTTCTTCGCCAAGGAATGTCAAAATCAAACTTCAGCCATGAGCCAGAATCGAGAAATCTCACTGACTCGCGATTGCGACGCGATTCAGATTCCCAGCGGACATCCTATTGTCCTGCCGGACGGAATGAATGTGATCATCACCCAATCGCTGGGCGGAACATACACCGTGGCGACGCCCGGCGGACTTGCACGCATCGAACTCCAGGACGGCGACGCACTGGGTCTGGACTGCGCTGTCGTCAAGCGAAGCGACCAGGAAGCTTGAAGGACCGGCGGAGGAGGCCGTCTGGTCGCAACTCAAGACGGTGTTCGATCCCGAGATTCCCGTTAATGTGGTTGATCTGGGCCTCATCTATGACTGTCGGGTGGATAGAAAGCAATCCGGCGGCAATTCGGTGCTGGTGCGTATGACACTGACAGCGCCGGGCTGCGGGATGGGTCCTGCGATTGCCGCCAGACGCCAGGCAGAAGATCCTCGCTATTGAAGGAGTGGACGACGCGGAGGTCGAGCTGGTCTGGGATCCGCCCTGGAATCAGTCCATGATCAGCGAAGAGGGGCGTATGAAATTAGGGCTCGTGTGAGTTTCCCCTTGTGACACCGATCACGGTGGGACTGCGTGCGTTTGATTTCAGTTGCTTTTCCACGGATTTCGTCCAGATTTTCCGCCCCTATGAGTCAACATCCCAGCCTGAAGGGCAAAGGCGCCATCAAAGCCAGGCGCAGCGTTCTGAAGCGCTTCGAGCGGGTCGAGGTTGATGAAGAAGCGCGGCCAATTCAAGGACGGCCAGCGCGTGATCGGCCTGCCCAAGACAAAGCCCGAAGATTAAGCACGGCCGTGACAAGTCAGGCTTCGCCGACGCTCGGCCGAGTTTGTTTCTTGTCGCTGAACGCTCGCGCTCCGAAATGCGGCTTGAATCGTTTTCTCGCCGCCGCAGGCCTTGGATCGCGGCGCGCCTGCGAAGCGCTGATCAGGGACGGCAGGATTTCGATCAACGGTCATTTCATCCGCGAATCTCGCCACGATCGTCAATCCGGCGACGACGTGCGCGTCGCGGGAAAACCGCAGCCCCGCGCCCTCACCACCGGTTTACATCCTCCCTGCACAAGCCAAAGGGCATTCTGTGCACACGCTCCGATGAACGAAAACGGCGAACCGTGCTTCGACCTCGTGCCGTCGCATTTTGGACGGCTCTTTCATGTTGGCACGGCCTCGATAAGGACAGCGAGGGATTGATTCTTCTCACCAATGACGGTGCTCTTTCCCAACATCTGACGCATCCGGCCCACGAGGTTGAAAAAGAGTATGAAGTTCTCCTTGACAGACCGTTTGATGCCGCAGCAATGCGGCACGGCTGGTGCGGGGATTCATGATCGAAGGTGGCTGGGCGAAGCGCAGAGCGAGTTCAGATCGTTCGACCCACGCTGGTAAAGTGTCATTCTTCGCCAAGGTATTAAGCGGCAGATTCGTTTGATGTCTCTTCAAGCTCGGCTACGAGGTGAGGCGACTCCTGCGCACGCGGATCGGCGGCTTCGAATTGGGGGCGCTTCGAGCCCGGGCAATGGCGCATCCTCAGCGCGCGCGAGGTTGCGCTTTTGATCGGCGGGGATAAAAGAAGACCGTGAAGACTCCAGTCGCTGCATTTCCCGGTTCTCCGCCCGCTCTTGGCCCCTATTCGCTCGGCGTGAGGGCGGAGGGAAGTTTCTTTGTCTCCGGGATGACACCCTTCGACCCCGCGACAGGAAAAATCGATCGTGGCAGCATCTCGAGGCAGACCGGATTGGTCCTCGAAAACATTAAGAATGTTCTTGTCCGCTGGCGGTGCATCAATGGCCGACGTGGTGAGCTGCCGAGTGTATCTTTTCAAATCTCACGCCCGAGAATCTTCAGGAGATGAACGAGGTTTACGCGCGCTATTTCGGCGAATCGAAGCCTGCCCGTGCAACCATTGGAGCGCAACTTTTGGGCTTTGATGTCGAAATCGAGTGCGTGGCGGTGCTGGCCTGACGCGCGAATTGTTCCGTAGTTGCTCGAATCTCGTTGACGACTTGCAGGCAGCCGCCGTACGCTAGCCCTCTAGTGTCCTCATAGCTCAAGCGGATAGAGCAGGGCTCTCCTAAAGCTCAGATGGTGGTTCGACTCCACCCTGGGGACGGAACACAGAGGCTTCAATTTTACGCTCTACAGGACTCTGTTGGATGGGATTTTTTCTTCGCGAACCCACTGGGTTTCCTCGTCTTGTCCGGCATCGGCGGTATTATCCTGATTCACTTTCTGCGACGAAAGTCACGCCGGATCGTGGTGAGCACCCTGTTTCTTTGTTCAGCGCGCCCATCCATCCAGCGAAGGCGGAAGGCGCTTTCGGGACTGCGAAATTCTCTGCCGCTTTGGGTGCAAGTTCTCGTGGTCGTCGCTCTGGCCTGGCTTGCTGCGCAACCGCGCTGGATCGACTCGACAAGCGTCCAGACGGTCGTGGCGGTTTTTGATTCGTCCGGCTTCGATGAGCGCATTTCGAGAGAAGACCTTGCAGGTCGCCGCCAGCGAGCTGAGACGAAGTGAAATCCGCCGCTGCTCTGCTACCAATGGATCTTCCTGCGGTCGGACGGCTCGCGAATGGCTCTTGGTTCTGAGCTTTCTGATGTTCTGGCAGAGGCCGAACGCGCTTGGCGTCCTACGCTGGGCACTCGCATGATGTCAGCATGAGGCGCTTCGCCTGGCTCGGACGCTTGCAGGCGAAAAGGGATCGATCGCCTATTTCACCGACCATCAGCCTGAGACTGAAAGGGCCTCGATGTTTCCTGGGTGGCGTCGGCGAGCCGATTGACAATGCCGGTTTTCTTGGCGCCAAGACATTCAGGATGGAGCGCTGGAGCGCCCTCTTGAAAAACTTCGGCACAAAAACTTGCGAGGTGCGCTGGCGGATTGCGGGCGAGGCGGAGTGGCGCACCCAGCACCTCGATCCCGGCGCAACTCACAGATATTTCGGGAGAATTGCCTGCAGGAATTGACAAGCTGAGACCTCGAACTTGAAGACGACCGGTTGCTGTTCTGACAACCGGCTGCCGCTGGTCCGGCCTCGGTCCAAGACTCTGCGATTCGGGTTGCTGCAAACGAGGGATTCCGCGCTCTTTTCGAGCAAATGCTTCGGATCGCTGAGCCTTCCGAGTATCGCAACAGATGGGGGCAGGATGTTTCATTCGGAAGCGTTCAACCCTTTGGCTCCGCGAGCCTTCGCTGGGGCGGCCATCGTTTTTGCCGAGGATTCGGGAATGCCGGGAAATTGCTCTCGGGCACAATATTTGCAGAGAATCATTCGCTGATGGAAAGTCTGAACTGGCAAGGGCTAGTCGCTCGAGACACATTCGGTATCAGCTTTCACGACGACGATATGCCGCTTCTGGCAGGGCGAGCGAGCGCTCATTTTCCTGCGAATACGGGACCAATCTCCACAATTGATGTTCAATTTCGACATCCGGCAATCAATGCCGTGCACCTGCCCGCGTTTGGCTTGCTCATCTATCGCTTCCTTGCCACGCGCCGCGCAGAAAGGTGTGGCTCCGGAGGCTGCGAATGTCGAAACGCGCCAAAATTTTCCGTGGCTGGGGTCGGGGCTATCCTCGCTCCAGACGTTCCTGGCTTTTTCAGTCAAAGGACCGGACGGCAGTGTTCTTTCGACGGAGCGGGCTCAATTCTCTGACTCCCGCGAGTCCGGTTTCCGTCAGGCAGCCAACGGGCGCATCGAGAATCATTCGGTTGAATCCATCCGCCAGAGCCACGCGACCGGGGAATTCCTCGATCCCGTCTGGCTTCTGGCTTGCGGCGGCCCTGATGTTGTGGAATTGGTTTTGACCGGCGCCCGTGCGCCTCCGAGAGCAGCATGATTTTTCTCCTCGTCACCGCTCGCAAGGAGACCGTATTTCTCGTGGGGAGATGGCGTAAGTTTTTTTGGTGAAGTTTTCCGCATCGCGACAGCGGGGTGAATCTCATGGAGGCGGAGTGAGGGTGGTAATTGATGGATGTCCTCCGCGGCTTGCACTTTCGGAAGAGGATATTCAGCCCGAACTCGATCGGAGACGTCCGGGTCAAAGCGACATTGTCACTCCCCGCAAGGAGGAAGATACCTGTCAGATTCCGTCAGGGGTTTTCCAGGGATCGACGCTGGGAACTCCCATTTCGATTTGGGTGCGAAATACCGACGCCCGGCCCGAGGGCTTACAGGGAGATGGAAACGACATTCCGACCATCCCACGCCGACTTTACCTATCAGGCGAAGTATGGCATTCGCAACTGGCAGGGCGGTGGACGCGCATCGGCGCGAGAAACCATCGGAAGGGTCGCAGCTGGTGCGGTTGCAAAGAAGGTCTTGAAGACCTCTTTCCCAGAGCTTGAAATTCTGGCCTACGTTTTCGCAATTGAGCACATCGAGTCGAAGGTGAATCCGGAAACGGTGACTCTCCAGGAGATCGAGGCCAATGCGGTGCGATGCCCGGATGCTGGCGGCGGCTGCGGCGATGATCGAGCGGATCAAGCAGGTTCGAAGCGAAGGAGACTCTGTGGGCGGCCTGATGAAGGCGGCGTCGTTCAGTGCGCGCCTCCCGGCCTCGGCGAGCCGGTCTCTCGACAAGCTTGAGGCAGATCTTGCGAAAGTTATGCTCAGCCTGCTGGCGACCAAAGGTTTTGAAATCGGCTCGGGCTTGCTGGAGCCCGGCTCAAAGGTTCGGAGCACAACGATGCTTTCCGGATGGAAGCGCTGCGCGTTCGCACTGTGACCAACCTCTCAGGCGGAATTCAGGGCGGGATTAGTAACGGCGAGCCCATTATTTCGCATCGCTTTCAAGCCCACCGCTACTATCGCGAAGCCACAGCAAACCGTGACCGTGTCCGGGCAGAACACCGAGCTTGCCGCACGCGGCAGGCATGATCCCTGTGTGCTTCCGCGTGCCGTTCCGATGGTCGAGGCAATGGCAGCCCTCGTATTTTGCGATCATGCGCTGCGCCAGCACGCGCAGGATTGCTCGGCCGCAGATAATCTCCATGCAGCATGGCTCGCCACTCTGGCAGACGGCGCCTTTTCTTCGCGGGCATCATTTTTCTGCTGTGGAGATCTGGCGCGGTTGGCGGGTCGGCGTCGTCCGCAGCGGCTAGCACCTCGCGGCCATCTCGGTTTCACGTCGCTTGGGTTTGCTTGCCGCGAAACTCGTCGCGGTGCCATTCGGCGGGCTTGGCAATTTACCCGGTTCCTCGCCAGGGCATTGTCGTAGGAGGTGGGCTTGGAATTTTCTTGTTTCTCGCGATTTGGATTCTGGCGGCGGTGCTCTTCAAACGGACCGAGCATCAGGTTCCGGCGTATTTCGGATTCCTCTGGGGTGCTGGAGGAGCCTTTTTTTGGCCTCTTGGTTGGACTGGCAGTTCTCTGGGGGAGGCATTTTGATCGCTCGCAAGTCTCGGCACATTCGGCGGAATCACGGGTCGAGACCCGGCGGACAAACCTCCGCCGGCCCAGCCGAGGGTGGCAGACGGGCTCCTGACGCTTAAGGAATCGATCGAATCCGGCTCGGCCGGGCGTTTGCTCGAGTCCGTCGATGCGCTTCCACCGGACTTCTACGAACTCGTGCTTCAAATCGGAAAGGTGACAAGCGATTGATCGGCAAAAAGATGCCGCGTTTTCTCGAATATCCGGGAATTCAGAAAATCCTGCAAAATCCGCGATTCTCGACCTCATGAACGATCCCAGTGTCATGCGGGCCTCAAAGGAGAAGAACATTTTTCTGCTTCTCAGTAACGAAACCAGTCGCCGCCGCTGCCGTCGAAGATCCGGAACTGGCCGAGCAACTCAAAAGATCGACTCGCGAGCCGCGCTCAAATTCGCACTGGAATCTCCCCTCACCTTCTCCGAAGAAACGAAAGTAACTCTCATGCCGAAATACATTGCCACTATTGGTCTCGAAGTTCACGTGCAGCTAAAAACGCAGACAAAAATGTTTATGTTCCGTGCCGTGGAGCATGGCGCCGAGCCGAACACCAGGGTCTCGTCCCGTGGCCTCCGGATTTCCCGGTGCGCTTCCTGTCATGAACGAAGAGAGCGTTGCGCCTCACGGCGCTGGCGGGACTCATGCTCGGTTGCGAGATCCCGGAGGTGCTGCAAATTTGACCGCAAGAATGTACTCCATCCGGACATGCCCAAAACTATCAGATCAGTCAGTATGACCTGCCGCGTCCTGCCTTGGCGGGGCGCTGTCCCGCTTCACGATCTCGCGTATCCGAAGGATGCCCAAAAGTCCATAGCGACGAAGGATGAAGAAGATTCGCCTCGGTCCGTATTCATCTCGAGGAAGATGTCGCCAAGAGTTTTCACATGGAGAACACTACGGGCATTGATTTCAACCGTGCAGGCACTCCTCTGCTCGAGATCGTCAGCGAGCCGGATATCGCCGCTCCGGACGAGGCGTTCGCGTATCTTGCCGTGCTTCAGCAGGTGGTTATTTATGGCGGAATCAGCGACGCGGACATGGAGAAAGGGCAACTGCGCTGCGACGTCAACGTCATTCGCAGTTCGGCTTGCGGATACGGAAAAGTGGGGCACCAAGATCGAGCTCAAGAATCTGAATTCGATTTCCGGTGTTGCGCCGTGCGCTGGATTTTGAGACTCGCCGCCAGATCAGAGGTGCTGGAAGCCGGGGGCGCGCTCGAGCAGGAGACTCGTCGCTGGGACGACGTGCGTGGTGAAACCCAGCTGATGCGTGTCAAGGAAAGCGCGCACGACTATCGCTATTTTCCTGCGATCCCGATTCTGTTGCCGGTCAAGACCGCGTCGATCGCTTGAAGGCTGCGCGCCTGCGGGAGCCGGAGCCCCTTGGGAGAAGCGATGCCCGCTATGTCGCGGATTTTGGCGTAGACCGATTACGATGCGGCGGTGCTCGCTCAGCGATCTGTCCACTGCGCGGCTATTTTGAAGCCGCCGCAGCGGGCGCCAAGAAACCGAAGAGCATCGCCAATTGATTCTTAACGATCTCGCAGAGCGCTCTTTCTGCGGTAAACAAAACCATCGCCGAATGTCCTATCACGCCCGCGGCGTTCGATGAGGTTAGTGAACCTTATCGAGGTGATGGAAAGATCAACTCCAAGCAGGCAAAGAGGTTTTTGCTGAGATGTTTGCTCAGCGGCAGGCCGGCGACCGAAATCGTGAAGGAAAGGGGGCTATGAACAAGTCAGTGACCACAGGCGCTATTGAGGGCGCTTGCTGACGAGGTCATCCGTGCGAATCCGGGTCCCGCGTCGGATTTCAGAGCCGGCAAGATCGCCGCCCTGAACTTTCTCAAAGGCCAGGTGATGAAGCTTTCCCAAGGGTAAAAGCCAATCCCCAACTCGCCGGGGGAGATTCTGCCAGAAAAAACTTGGTTCCTGATGCTCCCACGCAGCAGAGCGTGGCATGAATAAAAGACTCCGTCCAATACAGAAGGACAATAAAAACGGCAAAAGTATGGGCACATAAATGGCAACAGCTTTGGACGTCGCAGAAGTTGTATGTAAGCGTTTTGCCGAAGGCGACATCGAGGGATTTTTAGCTTTGTGGCCGATAACATCGAGTGGGTCGTTAATGGACTGGCTTTCTAGATAGTGTAGAGTTTTAGAAGGCAGAGGCGTGCAAGAGTTCTTGAATATCTTAGGAGAGAGTTGCAGTCTTATTAGAATTCACGCCACGGCACTTTACAGCAAGGGGGCAAACAACAGTGGTCCCTCGGCCAGATGATTGAGCTTGCCTTCCACGATGGATAACTAGGCAAGGGCTCGCCCTTGATATCCGCTCCTCAAGGCCGCCTGAAGTCCCAGTGCAAACGAGAACAAAATTCTCGTTACGCCTCGCATAACAGTCTAAGCCTTCACAAATCTCCCGCAGCTCTGAGCCCGCCGACATCGGGCTTTCCATAAAAGCTGCATCTCTGAGATTGGGCTGATGCTCAATCAGGTGCTACTGAAACGGACCGTTCTCCTTACCGATCACACGACCGACGAAGCCTTCCGTGGACGCGACCATCGGCGCCGTCGTCGAGGTAAACTGGGTGACCCCCGCAATTTCCGGCGCATGAAAACACAAAGAAAGGGCTGCCCGAAAGGGTCTAATGGCCATTCATGCACGAAAAGAGTTCGCTGGTCACCAAAGATTTCCAAAAGCTTAGTCGGGCGCGAGTAAAATCAAAACATGGATGAAGAAGACCTCCGACTGATGGAACTCGGGACGATCTCCGCCGGAGACAAGGAGCGTCCCACATGATTCTGACTCCCGCAAAGGCGCTGCGGTCTGCTTGCTAGTGTGATGTCCCACGCAAGACTTTACCTTATCTTTCGTTCAGGTTCTTCGGCGGACCGCATGCCAGCGCCAACGTCCTGTAATCGTGAGTGACAGACCAGAAACGCCAACTGAGCCGAGATCAGCAAAGCGCGCGACGAGTTCGCAGCGGGAAGCCTTTCGGGCTCTGCATTATCCTGGGCTTTGGCTTCCGGAAGAGCGCTGAGGCGGTCGCCAAAGAACTCAACACGAGCATGCCTTCGGTGAGTAAATGGCGGGGACGTTGGAGTCGCAGAGGTTTGCTCAGCCTTCGCGATGCGCGCGGGCCGGGGACGCAAAGCGAGCGTCTCGCCGAAGGCCGTCGGCAAGGCGCTGACACATGGCTCCCACTCGTGCCGCTCATGGCGGAGGCTGGAGTGTGAGGGAGATGGCCGCTCACACCGGACTGAGGCAAATCCACGGTTCAGCGGCTTTGGCGCGCACGGCATTGCGCCGCACCGGATGCGGGCTTCAAGTTGTCCAACGATCTGGAGTTTGAGGAAAAATACTGGGACGTCGTCGGGCCTTTATTTGAACCCTCCGCAAAACGCCGTGGTCTTGTGCTGCTGACGAGAAGAGCCAGTGCCAGGCTCTGAGCGCACCCAGACCGGCCTGCCGCTCGGACGTAGGCCATATCCGCACCCGCACCCATGATTACTACCGGCACGGGACGGTGACTCTCTTTGCCGCGCTGGACTACCTGAGCGGCAAAGTGCTGGCACATGCGGCCAACCGGCATCGTCACAGCGAATGGCTGGCCTTCCTGAAGAAAATCGATGCCTCCGTCACTCCGGATAAAGAGATCCATATCATCTGCGACAATTACGCCACGCACAAGCATCCCAGAGTCAAGGCTTGGCTCGCCCGCAAGAAGCGCTTTCATCTTGCACTTTACCCCCACCTCCGCCTCGTGGCTCAACCTGGTGGAACGCTTCTTCGGCGAAATCACGCGCAAGGTCATTCGCTTGGGCAGCTTCCAAAGTGTTCCTCAACTGGTGGCTGACATCTTTCGTTTCTTGGAGCATCACAATCTCAAACCCACCCGATACCAATGGACTGCCGACCCGCAGGCAGTGCTCGATAAAATCAATCGCGCATCGGAGGCGCTCCTCGAAGAGATTTATAACCCCATTTATGGGACATCACGCCTGGATCGGTGTGATTCTGTGGTGACTGGTGCGGCTCCCCCACGATTTTGTAGGTAGCAAACCCGTCACTCCCGCTCGGAACTGCGAAAGTTTTCCTTGTTTCATTTCCTGCGGGTTGGCCGGGGTATTTTTTCTATGTGTCACAGGCTTTGCTGCCTCGCTCGATGCGCAATCCAACTTCTCCGTGGCACGTTAGCCAAGCGGTCCTGACGACCGCCGGAATCTTTGATTCCAACGGCAACCGTGCGGTACGTTGTGGGCTTCGGAACTTTCAACGCGGGAATCTGAACGGCAGTTGGGATGGATTAGATGACTTCGGAAACCCGGTCGCTTCGGGCAGATTACAAGTGGAAAGTCCTTCGCAACGGCGCTCCTATACAACAACGTCGGGGTCATCGGCAACATGCGGGCCTGCCGCCCGTAACTTCAGGGCACGTGCCCTATTTCATCGAAGGCGTGGCGGTGGATGCGCAGGGCAAAATCTATACGGTCCACGACTGGGACGAACCTCATTTTGACGTGATCCGATGGTCTCCGGGCGACGGCAAGGCGGAAATGAACACGGGTCATCCGATTAGCGAGGCCTCGCTGAAGGGCATTGCGGTGGAGCCGGATGGTTCCTTTGCCTATGTGACGGGCCATGGAGACAGCCTCACAGACCGTCACCAAATCGAAATTCTCGATCTGGCGGATCAGCATTGCTTCTGGGCTCGGAGAGAGTCAAGCGCGTGATTAACTTCACACAGCAAGGCCGGAGCATCAATGCAGTCACAATGGAAACACCGGTGGATATCCCAGCGCCGGGGCACCCGACGCCCGCATTTCCGGCAAATGCCACCGACGCCGACAAGGACGTGATGCGTAGTGCCGCTGATCTCGATTGCAGCGGAGGGCAGCGGCAGCCTGTATGTCCCCGACGCGATCGGCGGACGAATCCTCAACTATGACAAGGCGTCGGGCGACTTCCAGAGCACCATTAGCGGCATCCCGGTGGCGTGCGGTGTGGCCATCGCACCGAACGGCAATATCTGGGTAGGCCATGAGCACACGAAGGTGAGCGTGTATTCGCCCTCGGGCGTGAGGCTGGCCACGCCCATCACCGATCGCTGGACCGAAGTGCGGGCGCTTTCCATCCAGGGAAACACGTTGGCGGTTGCCGACCGCGTGGGGAAGATCCGCAAATACACCATCAGCGACGGCACCCAGGTGATGCAGACCGGCCAGCTATGGGCTGCCCGAGAGACCCGGCGACCGGAAGCCGCAAAGGCTATCTTCCATTAATGGAATGGCGCTGGACGTATCGGGCAACATCCTAGTTTCCGACCGTCTGGGGAGACGGCTCGCGGCTGCAAAAAATCGATTCCCAGTTCTCTCCCGTCTGGCAGCAGATGTGCCTGGAATTTTCCGCCTCGGCCGCCTACTGGCGGGCCAATCCGACGATTGCTGATCTCGAGCTATAGAAAAGCGTATCCAGCTCGACAGGGCAACAGGGAAATGGACTTTGCTCGGGACGGCGAAAACGGATGCTCCCAAGAAGTATTTCGGCAACTACGAATCCACGCACCTTGGACCGCCGCGCGTTGTGCGGTTTCGGCGGCAACGATTTCTTTTATTATCCCGCCGGCGATTCTCTTGCGATTTATCGTATTGAGCCCCCTGCGGATACCGAGCGCGGCCCGACGCTCAAGCTGGCCTCCGTATCTGGGGAGCTCCCAGCCGGGGGCCCGATCGGTGTCCACCGGGACGAGACGTGGCGCGCCCGAAAACAGATACCTTTGGGAATGGATCGACGCCCAGGGTGATGGAGAGATTCAATACACGCCGAGAACGACTCCCGGGCAGGCCGGCGAGGTCGCACTGCTTGGCCTTCCGGCCTTCCGATCCCAACTGGCAGTGGGTCCGGCGGGCGTTTGAAGTGGATGCTGCCGGCTGGCTTTGGATGGCTTCCGCAAATCGGAATCACATTCCCTGACGTTTCCTATCCCTTTGAAGGTGAGGCGCTGTACGCGATCCCGCCGCAAGGGGTTAACAATCTGGGCAATCCCATTTACCACTGGTCGGGCGCGGTGAAAGTGATGGACGGCGACACTGGGAGAAATGCCCTCGGCTTGGCAAGCGGCGAGTAATACGTAACTTG
>ERZ1370068.9522-contig-8296_pt1 | contig 35172 bp, 53 predicted proteins | sample MGYA00561227_ERZ1370068 | MGnify/ENA primary metagenome ERZ1370068 (study PRJEB38410, sample SAMEA6850437) | metagenome | study: Metagenomic assessment of the ecological functions of the soil: analysis of the soil microbiota associated with the...
TCAGTTACGTATTGCTTCTCAGTCGGGCTGGTGGTCGCGCTCATAGCCGTACTGCAGGCCCGGCTGAATGCCAGCGTTTTGCAATACGCCTGCGCGGCACTCCTCGTTGGATATGGCATTTATCGCGCCGTGCGTGCCCGCCATCCGCGCTGGGTCGGAATGCGCGTTGGATTTCGCGATCTCACTCTCTGGTCATTTCTCATGGCTTCAGCGCATGGCGCGGGTCTGATGTTGATCCCCGTTTTTCTGGCGACAACCTCACCGGATTCCCACGCTGCGATGGGTCATCACAGCGGCGCCGGCGCTCATGCATCACATCTCCCACTCATCGCCGGCCCCGGATGGCTGGCGGCCGCGGTCGTGGTTCACACCCTGGGTCACCTGGTGGTTGCCGGATTGGTGGCGCTGCTCGTTTATGAAAAGCTTGGCCTAACGATCTTGAAGACCGCCTGGTTCAACATCGATTTCGCCTGGGCGCTCGCTCTTATTGTCACCGGCAGCATTCTCGCGTTCCTTTAGGCGGGACGACTCAGGTTGCGCATCCTGGGCTTGTAAATCAGGGTCGACCGGGGCGATGCTGGAGAGTAGTCATGCCGACAGAGAATGAGAGGCTGGTCCGGAACTGGAAATCGCCCATGTCCTCGCGATGGACGTGGTTGGCTACTCCACGCTGCTGATCGATGACCAAAGCCGTCTTATCGCGGACTTGACCCGCCTCGCGCGCGAGACTCCGCGCTTCCGCGCGGCCGAAGCAGCGGGAAAGCTGATTCGCCTCCCGACCGGTGACGGGATGGACCTCGTCTTTTTCGACAGTCTCGAGGCGCCACTCGAATGCGCGATGCAAATCAGCGCGGCTCTCAAGAGTCATCCCGAGATTCATTTGCGCATCGGTATTCACAGCGGCCCGATCAAGAAAGTGGTCGACGTCAATGATCGGTCGAACGTCGCCGGTGCCGGGATTGATCTCGCGCAGCGAAGTGATGGACTGCGGCGATGCAGGCCACATCCTGCTTTCAAAGCGAGTGGCCGACGATCTGGCTCCTTATCCGCGCTGGCATCCGCATCTTTACGAAATCGGTGCATACGAAATCAAGCACGGACGGCAGATCCATTTGGTGAACTTTTTCACCGGCGAAATTGGCAATCCGCGGGCGCCGGCGAAGGCTGGTCCGCGCAATCAATCCAAGACTGCCGCGACGCCACCGGCTGCCCGCGGTTCGGACGCCATCGCGGTCCTTCCGCTGGAGAATCTTTCCGGCGAGCCGGCTGAGGAATATTTTCGCCGACGGCATGACGGAGGCCCTCATCACCGATCTGGCCAAAATCGGAGGCTTGAAGGTCATCTCACGCGGGTCCGTAATGGGATTCAAAGGGACCAAGCAACCGCTGGCCGAGATCGGGCGGGCCCTGGGCGTCGACTCAATCGTTGAAGGATCGGTCCTCCGCGCACGCAACCGGGTGCGCATTTCGGCGCGGCTCGTTAGGGCTGAGACCGATGAATATCTCTGGGCGGAACGTTATGATCGTGAACTGGCGGACGTGCTTGCGTTGCAGGACGAAGTCGCCCGGCGCCATCGCCCACTCGATCGACCAGACGCTCCACCCCCGGACGGCCGCAGTGCCGCGTCGAGTCGATCCGGAGGTTTACCTCCTCGACCTGCGGGGAAGGCATTTTTGGCATCAGCGCACGGAGACCGGGTTTCGTTCGGCGCTTCGCGCTTGTTTGAGGATGCCGCCGCGCGCGATCCGACCTATGCGCCGGCCCACGTTGGCATCGCCGAGTCGCTTAATATGCTGGCCAACTACGGCCTCGTGCCGCCGCAGCAAATCCGGCCGCGTCTCGCTCGCCGCCGGTGCGCCGCGCGCTCGAGCTCGACGAAGACTCAGCGGAGGCGCATCGCTTGCTCGCGTTCGTCCACTGGCAGTTTGCTTTCGAATGGCAAGAGGCGATCGCGGAATATGAGCGGTCGCTCGAGCTCGATCCCGCACTCGCCGGGCACGACCTATTGGTTCGGCGCCTACCTGGCCGTGATCGGGTTTTTCGACCGGGCGCATCAACTGCTCAACCGCGCCCGGGAGCTCGACCCGCTCTCGCTCGTCGTGCCCTCGGTCCAGGGCTGGACGCACATTTTCGCCCGGCAGTTTGAGGAAGCGCTACCCTACCTGGAACAAGTGCTCAGGATTGATCCCAGCTTCCACCTTGCCCTCTGGTTCCAAGGGAAGCGCTGGTCGAGTTACAGCGTTACGACGGAAGGTATTACCTCTCTGACCCGCGCCTACGAACTGGGTGGACGAACTTCGCGCTTACTCGGCTATCTTGGGTATGCCTACGGACGCGCCGGCCAGGAGGACCGCGCGCGCGAAAGCCTGGCTGAACTCGAAACGCGTGCACGGCATCATGACTATGTGCCGCCTTACTTCCCGGCGCTGGTTCTGAGCGGGCTCGGTGAACACGATCGCGCCCTTGATCGGCTCGAAGCAGGCCTTATGCCGAGGGCGACACGATGCTGCGTGACCTCAAGGCGGACGCGCATTGGGATCGCATGCGCTCGCTGCCCCGCTTCGCAACGCTCATGCAGAGAATGGCCTATCCAAATGCACCAACCGCTGGCTCCAAATCATTGTGAGCAGCGCGCGACACCGTCTTTTCCCAAGGTGATCGTTAACAATCGGCCCATGAGCACGCCCTGAAAAGATTTATTTCTAATTGTTAGGCGAGACCGGGAATCTCTCCCAGGCGACCAGGACGTGTCGAAAATAAACCGTTTCTTATTTACTTTAGACAAAAACCCGACTCGGTGACGTTAATTGAAGAATGAAACTGGGAACGCGGTTGTGTTGCTCTGGCCGTCTTTCCGGTTGCCCTGGTCCTGGCGAGCTGCGGTCGCGCTCCGAATACGGTCGACGAGGTGATTGATGCGCAATACCAGGGCGATGGGTGGCCGGCAAGCCATCGAAGCGGTGCGCTGCCCGTCGGCAATTGACCTGCGCATCGTTGATCCCGATTTTGCCGTGGACGGGAGTTATCGCGCCACCCGGCCGGGCAAGATGCGCATCGATGTCAATGCCGAGGGAAAGCACGTTTTCACGGAAGCATTCGACGGCCATCGAGGCTGGCAGTGGAAAGGGAGGGGCACGACGACGATCGATGAGTCGCCGAAGGCGACCGCGGCCCTGCGCCATGGCGTCGAACTGCCGGGACACCTGTATGGCCTGCATGAGTTGCGACAGCGCGGCCATCGCATCGATCTGATCGGCCGGGAAAAGATCGATGGAATCGATTACTACGCGTTGCGACTCACGCTGGACGATGGCTATGTCACAACTCTCTATGTCGATCCGAAGTCGTGGCTCATTACGCATCGCCGCGATGTGCGGCCTTTGCACGTTGATATCGATCCGACGCCGACGACGATCGAGCAGCGAATGTCCGATTTCCGACAGGTTGCCGGTGTCTGGTTTCCCTTTGCCAACACGGAAACCGATCTGAAGACAGGGAAAGTGCTGAGACAACCACGACTTCGCACGATCAGGTCAATCCAAGATCGACGAAGCTATCTTTGAGAAGCTCTAGCCCTGCTTGGCAGCCAGACCGACCGCGTTCACCTGAGCACTGATGAACATCTGATGCCGCTTAGCAGTCGCTGCCCTTCAGGACAGTCTGTGACGCCCGGATCGGCGACGCTCACCTTCTCGTTTTTGGTCACCTCGTTCGCGTGCACTGCGTGGTCGCTGCTCGGCGGTCGCCCGGCCTCCGGGCTATGTCAATCAACGCCCGCTCATGATAGCGGCCTATTCGAGATGAGTGTGCGGAAAGCCTCGGCGAGGCCGGCGCGAACCTCCGAAGGGCCCTATTGGCCAACGAAGCGCACGCCACCGGTCTCAGGTCTTTTCCGTATTTCATGGAAGCGGCAATTGCCCTGAAAGAAAGCCGCACAGAGCCTGGTAAAACGCGTCATAATTTCAACTTTCCAGAATGGATTCCACCGATTCGTGAAAAGAAACAGAACCTCAGAACGCTGCGAAAGACTAAATTCCCAGCGGCGAAGAGTCGCGCCTTTCCACGCCGCAGGCCGAGCGTGTGGCAGTGGAAGAAAGACGAAGCCATCGTGCGACCGTCATTGTCGGCACGCTCGCTCGCGCCAAAGACACTGCTGCTTTACGCCGCCTTGCGGAGTTTGGGAATTGAAGAATGGCTTCAACCCCGGCTTTGAACCGGCGCGCTGGGAAGGTAGAGCGTCGTTCTCCATTCCAAAAAACAACTCGCTGCCGAGCTGAGATAGCTGCCAATGATGGCAATGCCGCCATTCTGGTCGAGGCATCAAGTTCTGACAGAACGAAAGTTACGTGGCGGGATCCATGGTCGGGAAAATGGGGTCAGGGGCGCAGGAGTCAGGGCGAAGCGTTCGCCAAATGTTGAATGACTTTTTCCATTCCCGCCACGACGCGAGTCATCGAGTCGTAATCCAATTTGTCGGGGTATCGCTGGCCGCGTGATAATGCGGATAGCGGAACGGGCGCGGTATCGGTGACCATGATGCCGGGGTAGCCGTGCTGCCAGAATGACCATTGGTCGGACCAGCCGATTCCTGGAACCATCGCGGGCAAGGCCGCGCCTTCGGATGGGATTTGGGCCTGCCGGCGAAATTCGCCGATCGCAGCGCGCAGGAGAGCAGCGGGAAGCGACGTTCCCGACGAACCCAATGAAGTTGCCAGTGCGTGGATAGAGCAGTCCGAGCCCGGGCATGCCGGATATCGCTGTGAGCCGGTCTGGCTGGAGAAATAGCCGATCGTTTCCAGACTGATCATCGCGCTGATCTCATCGCGCCGCTCCCGGCAGCGTCCGGCGTAGACGAAGCTACCCATCTCGGCACTCTGAAAGTAGAACGGCTCTTCATTCACGAACGCCACGAAACGCACAGTTTTGGAATTGTGCGTGCCCAGCGAAACGGCGCGCGAGCGCGAGAAGCGCGGCCACTCCGCTGCCATTATCGTTCGCGCCCGGGCGAGCCAAAGACCGAGTCATAGTGAGCGCCGATCAGCACGATCTCCCGTGACTCGCCGCCAAGCTCCGCCTCGAGATTCGAGCAGGTCTTGCCTTCAATCTCATAATTATCCCGGCGCACCTGATATCCAGCGCCGGTCAGCTCGGTCTCGATATAGTGCGCTGCTTCGAGCCAGTCGCGGGTAGTGAGCAAGATTCCGTTCGCCGATCTCGCCGCCCAGCCTTTGCACGTGGGCGACCAATTCATCGCGCAATGTCACTTCGTCCGGGGTCAGCTGCGGTGCTGGTCCGTGGAAACTCCTGCCCGGCATTCGAATCATAACAAACCAACCTGCCACGAAGAGGAGGCAGACGCTGGACCAAACGACAATCCGAATCGTGCGGAAGGTGGTTGAGCGATTTCCCATCCCTCCCGGGTTTACCGGTTCGAGCCATGGACGGCAACCGAGAAACCACCAGCCAGAACGGCCGCGGCGGGATCGTTCCCGCCGCGACCGCGCAATGTTATTGCACGTCGTAGACCTCGATCAACCCGACACCTGTGGTGCCTGATTGTCCGGCGACGATGGCGGTATAGGAGCCCGGCGGCAGCGTCGTCACAATAGCCGACTCACTGGCTGCGGTCGGGGCGATGCTCAAGGCTTGTAGTTGGGCCGCCTGGCTCGCGTCATCCTGCCAGTCGTCATTGAACCCAACGCTCTGACCATTGCTGTCGACCAACTGCAGGGTTGGGTTGCCCAGCGGATTCGCGATTCCGGCCTGGGCCAACGACGGCCCGAGAGCGCGCACTACCACTCGCGCCGGCTCCAGATTCGTGCCACCGAGGATGAAACCGCCAATCATCACATTATCCAGCGTCTGCACCGAGCCACGGGTGCTGATATTGGCCAGCCGAGAGTCAGCCGAGGCGTTCAAGTCATAGACCTCGAGCAACCCGACACCGGTGGCCCCATCCTTTCCGCTCACGATGGCGGTATAGGAATCGGGATTCAGTGTGGCGATGATGGCCGGTTCGCGGTCGTCGCTGGGCGGGATGGTGGTCGCGGCGATTTCGGCTTCCTGCAGATCTCTCCAGTTATCGTTGAACGCAATCTGCCCGCCCGCTCCGAAAAGCTGGAGCGTCGGATCGTTGATCAAATCCGTTAGGCCAGACGACGCCAAAGAAGGTCCGAGGCCGCGAATGATAACTCGCTTGGGGACGTTCCCCGTGATGATAAAACCGCCAATCATCACACCTTCGCCATTTTCCACTCGCAGGCGGGTCGAGATGTTCACCGGTTGCGAGGTTGGAGTTCCACTCGGGCTCGGTGAAGGGCTGGGGCTTGGTGAAGCGACTCGGGCTTGGTGAAGCGCTCGGGCTTGGTGAAGCGACTCGGGCTTGGCGAAGCGCTTGGGCTTGGCGAAGGGCTTGGTGACGGCTGGCGGTGAGGGCTCGGTGAAGCGACTCGGGCTCGGTGACGGGCTGGCCGACCGCTATCGAGGTGGCATTTTGTTGCGCGTGGATCGTGAGGGCGGCCGGTCCGCCAACTAATAGCAACGCCATTCCCAGCGCGACGAAATAGGTAACGCCTCGCCGGCGTTGGGCGCAGCTTGATCGATTCATGCGGCTGGTTGGGATGCGGTCGTTGTGCTTGGATATTTTCATAATTCTCTCCACGTTTGGTTGCGGGTATTGAGATCAAATACCCACGCCGCGGATGGATTAGCGAACGCGCAAAGGTTACGCAGCTGTAACTTTTAAGCAGCCGTTGACGGAGCTGCGATTGAACCGCGGAGGAGAGCGTTGCGTTCGAAAGTGACAGGGTCAACGCCCAGACGCCCGTTAGAATGTCTCCTACAACAATTCGGGCAACATCGGCGATTGCGCCCAGGCGGGCCGTCGGGGAGGCGGTCGATCCGACGAAGTAAATGGCGAGAAGAATGGGAGACTTGCCGGGCGGACGAATGATGGCGATGTCGTTGGTCGCGCCGTTTTCGCCGCGCCCCGTCTTGTCGCCGATCTTCCAGTCGTTAGGCAAACCTGCCCGGATCATTTCGCCGCCGGTCTTGTTTTCGGCGAGCCAGCTATCGAGCAACTGGCGCGATTGTTGCGACAAGGCATTGCCGAGGAGGAGTGCGCGCAGGTTGGCCGACCATAGCCGCCGGGGTGGTGGTGTCGCGTTCGTCGCCGGGAACGGCGCTGTTCAGGTGAGGTTCGAGGCGATCGAGCCGGGTCTGCTCGTCTCCGAGGGAACGCGCATAACGAGTCAAACCCTCGGGGCCGCCAATTGTTTGGAGCAGGAGGTTGGCGGCGGTGTTGTCGCTATATTCAACTGCGGCGGCGCAGAGAGCGGCGAGCGTCATCCTCCCTCGTTAACGTGCTCCCTCGTGACCGGCGCATGCTCAAGAAGGTCGGCTTTGGTGTAGGGAATGAAGCGGGTGAGTTGCTCCTTTTTCTCATCGACCCGATGGAGTACGGCAGCCGCGGCAAGAAGCTTGAATGTGCTGCACATCGGGAAGCGCTCGCCGGCGCGGTGCTCAAGGCGCCGGCTACTGCCGATGTCGAGGGCGGCGACACCGAGGCGTCCGCCCAGGCGCATTTCGAGCGCCACGATGCGTTTCTCCGCCGCGTCGGTGTCGGCGGGCGTTTGATCGGCGGCTCTCGCATGGTTGGCGACGAGAAGGACCGCGAACAAGAGCGATCGGAGTAACGCGGTTACCATGCGGTGACAATCGTTGCCGAGCTTAGGAGACTGTTGAAATACTGGAATGGGTCGCGCGTAGAGCAGAAGGGTGGATGGCAAGAGCGAACGCATCCGCAGCGGTGCAACGAGCGACGCAGCCAGCCGCCCTCTCGCGCCGAAGGGTCGATTTGGGCTGCGGGTTGCCGCTGCGAGATCGCAGCGATATCGGCACTGCTCGCGCCTTGGCCAACGCCAAAATCAGCACGCGGCTCACCCAGTATTTCAACGTCTCTTAGAAGCATCCGCCTGAACGTTCAGCCGGGAAATCGGGCAGGCCAAAAAGTTCCTCTGCTTCTTCTTCGATCGTATGCAGCGGGGCGAAACGATCGGCGCGAAAGCCGCGCTCGATTCCGTGAGCGTTAAGCGGCCCCTTGATTTCGCAGAGGTAAACTGCAATCTCGCCTTCGTCACCCGTCAGGCCGATCCCCGGGACGATGTCGCGAATCGTATAAGTCGAGCCTTCCTTCGGTAGCTCGTCATAGAGCTGCTCGATGCCCAGCGGAAAGTGGCCGTTTACACAAACGACTTTCTGATTTGGCAGAAACATTTTCTTGGAGCCATTGTCTTAGGAGACTGTTGAAATACTGGAGTGGGTCGCGTTGCTGTTCGTTTTGGCGCTGGCCAAGGCGCGAGCGCAGTGTCGATATCCTTGCCATCTCGACCAAGCGAGCAACGTCGGCCAGCGCCAAAAGGAACGCAACCTGTGGGGCGCGAGGCAGAAGGGACGTCTGGCGACGTCGCTTGCTCGTTGCAGCCCCATTGCGGGGATGCGCCTCGCTCGCTCCTTGCCATCCGCCCCTTCTGCCTCTACGCGCGACCCGCTCCAGTTTTTCAACAGTCTCCTAGCTACGCTTCGCCGGGTTGCGATTCGGATAGGGCGGAATGGGTGGCAGATCGTAGCTCTTGGTCTTCATCTCGGTTTGAATTTCCTCGATCCCCCGGTCGAGTTGCTGGTCTTCACCCTTAAATTCCTTTCCCGGATCGTTATCGACCACGATGTCGGGATCGACGCCGTGGCTTTCTATGATCCAATCTTTGCCATCCTTCGAATAAGGCGCGAACTCCGGCCTGAAGAGCTGTCCGCCATCAAGCAACGGCAGCGGGTTGCGAATACCAATGACTCCTCCCCAGGTGCGTTTGCCGATCAATTTGCCCAGGCCGAGCGTCTTGAAGCGATAAGGGAAGATATCCCCGTCGGAGGCGGAGAACTCGTTGATCAATGTGACCATGGGACCAAGGAAGGTCTGTGGTGGATCTGGTCCGTGGGACACCGTTGCGCGACATCTCCACCATGACGAGCGCGCGCCGCAGTCGCTCGATCACGAGAGGTGAAACAAAGCCGCCGCCGTTGCCGCGCACATCCACGATCAGTCCCTTTTGCGGATCTGCGGGAAGTAACGCTTGGTGAATTCGTTTAGGCCGGGCTGGCCCATGTCCGGAATATGAACATAGCCGACCTTGGCCGCCGGTTTTCTTGTTCACATAATCGATATTGTGCTGCACCCAATCCAGGTAGTAGAGCGGTGATTCGTCGGCCGTCGGCACAACGGTGATGTCGCGTGCACCGGCGTCGCTCGGCGTGGAGTTGACCCGCAGAATGACCTGCTTGTCGGCCGTGCCGATGAGAGCGTCGTAGATATTCGGTAGGGACGAGACCGGCGTGCCGTTGACCGCCAGGATGTAGTCGCCGGGCTTCACATTGACGCCCATCGCGGTGAGCGGAGAACGATTGTCCTTCTCCCAGTTCTCACCGGGCAGGATCCGATCGATCCGGTAGGCCTTGCTCGTCGGATCGCGGGAGAGTTCGGCGCCGAGAAGGCCGAGCTTGATCCGTGGCGTCTCCGGCCTCTCACCGCCTGCGACGTAGGCGTGGCCGTTGTTCAATTCGCCGATGAGCTCGCCGATGATGAAAGTTAGATCGTTGCGGTGATTCACATAAGGCAGGAGCGCGGCATACTTGTCGCGCATCGCTTTCCAGTCGACGCCGTTCATGGTTGGCGAAAAGAAGAAGTCGCGCATTTGTCGCCACGCTTCGTAGTAGATCTGTTTCCACTCGGCCCGCCGGTCGGCTATCACGTCGAGGCCACTCAGCTCAAGTTTGTGATCCTTGGTCTCGAGCTTGTCCTTGGGCAGGTCGATGATCGAATAATCTTTGTCGATCTTCACCAGCATCTTCTTGCCATCGAAGCTGATCTGATAGCTGTTCACGTCGCCCAGGACTGTCTCCTTGCGATCCTCCAGGCTGTAGGAGCAGAGATGCCACTTCTGCTCCTCCGGTCCCGTCTCTTCGTCCTCACCACTGGTGTCGCCGACCGTCCGGCGGAGGTAGAAGACGCGGTCGTCCACCAGTCTGAGGTCCCGATAGTTGGCCGGAGTGATGTCGAGGCCAACGATGCGGTTCTGAATCCCGTCCGTATCGACCTTGACCGTTACCGGCTTCTTCGATTTCTCCTCTTTCTTGCCATCCTTCTTTTCGCCCTCGGCCTTATCTTTGTCCTTGTCTTTCTTTTCCGCCTTGCCGACCTCGTCGCTGCGCGGGCCGAGCGGCGATTCGGTGTCCTTGGCAAGGGTCACCAAATAGACCCGCTGCATGTCGACGTAGATGTTCTCAAACTCTTCTTCACTGAATGTCGGCTTGAAATCGCGGCCTGAAGAAAGCATGAGGTATTTGCCATCGTCGCTGAACGCGACCCGCCCCGAGTCGTACCACTCGTCCGTCACCGGGACGGACTTTTTGCTGGCTACGGAATAGAGATAGACCCTGGGCTGATCGTTCAGTTCCGGTTGTCCCCAGGCAATCCACTGGCTGTCTGGTGACCAATCGTAGGACTCGATTTCGCCGGCTTTGTCCTGGGCCACCTCGGTGACCGCTTTGCTCGCGACGTCGAGGTAGCGCAGGCGCTGCAAGCGATCGCTCCAGAGCAGCTTCTTGCTGTCGGGCGACCAAATCGGCTGGTAGTAATAGGTGTCGGACAGCTTTGGTCAACTGTTGCGGCTGGCCCTTTGCCGTCCTGGGCGCGGACATAGAGTTCGTTCTCGCCGCTTTCATCGGAATTATAAGCAATCCATTTCCCATCCGGTGACCAGACCGCATCGCGCTCATGCGCGTTGGAGGTTTTCGTCAGGGCGCGCGACGTGCCATCCTTGGCCGGGACGGAAAAGATGTCGCCGCGCGCGACGACCACCGCGCGCTGACCATCCGGCGCCAGGTTGACTGACTCGGTATGTTTCGATGCATCGACAAAGGCGGCGCGGCCGGAGGCGAAGTCCTCCTTAATCTCAATCGGGACCGGAGCCGATTGCCCGCTCGCCAGATCGTAACGCCAGATGTAGCCAGCCTGCTTCGAAGACGATCGAGTCTTTCCCAATCGTAGGAGAACTTGATGTCAAAATCCTTGAAGCGCGTCAGCTGCTTCGTTTCCTTGGTCCCGAGGTCGATCGAGAAGAGATTCATTCGTCCGTCGCGATCGGAGAGAAAGTAAACGTGGTTATCCGGTCCCCACATCGGGCAAATATCCTGGCCAGGATCGTTCGTCAGATTTTCGGTCGATTGAGTCTTAAAGTCGAAAATCCAGACATCGTCCGCCATGCCGCCGCGGTAATGTTTCCAGGTGCGGAATTCGCGAAAGACCCGGTTGAATACCATCTTCGAATCGTCCGGCGCGAAGGAGACAAAGCCGCCGCGCGGGACGGGCAATTGCTTCGGCAACTCCGCGTTCAGTCCCACAGTTTCGAGATCGCCGATGAAAGAGTTAAAGGAAGAGCGCCGGGAGCGGAAGACGACCAGCGGCTGGGTGTTTTCCCAACCCATTACGATATTGTTCGGCCCCATCCGATCGGAAACGTCGTCGCGGGAAAGCGTCGCGGTTGTGGTCAGGCGCTTCGGTTCGCCGCCGTCCCCGGGCATGACGTAGACTTCGGTGTTGCCGTCATATTGCGAGGTGAATGCGAGCTGTTTTGCCATCCGGCGAAAAACGGGGAAGGAGGTGTAGCCCGGGCCGCTCGTCAGGCGGCGGGCCACTCCGCCGGCCTTCGGGACGGTGTAGAGTTCGCCCGAATAACAAAAACGATCTGGTCGCCGTTGGTCGTCGGGAAGCGCAGCAAACGCGTCGTGTTCGGCAGTTGCTGACCGGAGGCGAGGCGTGAGCGGCGGGAGCAAGGCGGCGGTGAAACAGAGCGAAGCGACGAAGCGTGACGAGATACGTATTGGATTCATGACAAGGCGAGAAAACTGCGTTTGAATCGCTCAGATGCAACCGCATTTCGCCGCCGATGCGGCGCTGGAAACAGCATCGGCGAAGTGATTCCGCCGCGAGCGACGGCGCTCTTCGTCGCGACAGATCGACGCCAATTCGGCCTCGGGCCGTCACCATTTCGTCACGTTGACAACGAAAATACCGGATGATAATTTCGCGCCAATTCGAGCGGAGAGAATTGGTTAGGCCGCTCGAAGCAACCTCTGCACACCGTGCTTAACAGTCAGGTTCTGCGTCCTCAAACCGCCTTTGGCAGGCGGTGAACATCTGCTCGGCGCGTCGTGCCTTTGCGCTTCTCTACCAGGGGCACGCGCAGGTCGTCTCGTCCGATCAGCAGAATAACTTTGCGACGCATGATTTCGCGAGCTGGCTCGACTTTTTCCATCTCCGCGCCGGAGGCCGAGCACGAGATGGTCACCACCATCTCGTGGAAAATCCGGGTGCCGCGCGTCATCGTGCTTCTCGCTTTCGATCGGCTGCCGAAGAAGGAAGTGAAGTTCACCCGGCACAATGTCTTTGAACGCGACAACAACACCTGCCAGCATGCTGCGGAAAAGCGTTCGAGCGCCAGGAGCTGAATCTCGATCACGTTCTGCCGCGCGACAAAGGCGGCCTGACGACCTGGGAGAACGTCGGTCTGTTCCTGCATCCCGTGCAATACGCGTAAAGGTAATCGGCTCCCGCACCAGGCGCACATGACGCTCATTCGCAAACCGAAGCGTCCGAAATGGCGACCGTTTGTCCACGTTACATTCAACAGCCAGCAGCATGAGAGCTGGCGGCATTTCGTCGATCTCGCCTACTGGAACGTCGAGCTGAGCGATTAGGGTCCGCTCTCGCGCAGCGCCGGTGCACTTGCCGCCCACTCCTCTAGTCAGCGCGTCGGCCTGACGCTCGGTGCGCGGCGATGCCCAATCGAAGTTGCGCCGAGGGCGAATGCGCAGGAAATCGAAAACCCGCTTCACCGTTCCCGGATAATCGGCGCATAGCTCCTCGTAGGTGAGCGCAAGTGGATCGAGCTCGTTGCGAGTGAAAAACTCCAACCACAGCTCCTCCTCCCGCGCGGCGCCGGCGAGACAGTGGTCGATTAGTTCGGGATCGAACTCCGCTTCTCCGATCACGACGTGCTCTTTGCCTCGGACCCAGAGGTTGGTTTGCGTCGCCCGTGCCCTCGATATCGCCTGGCGAAGTTTATCCTCGCGGGTCAGCTGAATGCAGCGCAGTCCGGGGAACGCGGCATGAAGAAGGTCCCTTTCCTCGAGGTCGCTGGGTCCAAATTGTTCCGACTCGCGAAGACGGCAAACCAGTCGGTCCACATCCCAGGATGCGATGCGGAACCCGAAAACACCATTTGTGGTCGCAGCGCCCCTGAGGACGCCATGAAGATATTGCGTGAAATTCCGCGCCGCATCCAGACCGTAGCGAGCCGCATATTTTTGGGCGAGGTGCGTGTGGAAATATTGCAGGGGCCGACCCGCCAGGTGGCTGGCCTGCAGAGCGCCCGTGAGCAGATGCGCTCCTGAGCGCGCCACCGCGCAGAGCGCGTAGCACTGGGTCGGGTGAAAAAATGCTGCAGCAGACCGAACATGGTGAGCGTTCTCCGGTGGTTTTCGCCTAACGGGACATGGAAATGGTGGTGGGCCCGGTCGGTTGGTTGAGCGCATTCAGCACCGGCTGGGGATAAATGCCAAGCACAAAAATGGCGGCAATCAAAAGGATCATCGTTAGGCGAGAGAGGGCGCTCAACGGCACGGGCTCCGTCTTGACCGGCTCGAGCCAATACATCGCGCGGACTACTTTGAGATAATAATAAAACCCGCAGCCCACCGTGATCACGCCGAGGACGGCGAGGAGTGTCTGATGTTGTCGGATGGCCGCGTCGAAGATGAAAAACTTCCCGAGGAAACCAGCCGTGAAAGGCACGCCCGCAAGCGACATCATCCCGATCAACATCGCGAAGGCGAGAAAGGGCGAACGTTTCGCGAGGCCCGCGTAATCGTCGATCTGTTCTCCGCCGCTGTTTCGCGACGACGATGAGCACGGCAAAACAAAGCAGCGTCATGAGCAGGTAGGCGACGAGATAATAGGCGACCGCCGCTCCGGAAAAACTGACAACGCCGATACAGCAGATAACCCGCATGTGCGATGCTGGAGTAGGCGAGCAGCCGTTTCAGATTCGATTGCGGGAGCGCAGCGAAATTACCGTAGATTAACGTCAGGGCGGCGACTCCAACCAGTAGACGTCCGACTTGCGGGAACATCGAAACTGGTCCGAGAACACGCAGGAGCACGACGAATCCTGCCGCCTTCGAGCCGACGGAAAGAAAAGCCGTCACGGGCGTCGGCGCGCCTTGATAAACATCCGGCACCCAAATCTGGAACGGCACCGCCGCGATCTTGAAACCAAGCGCGACGAGGACGAGCGCGATGCCGAAGAGGAGCGGGATGCGATCGATATCCTGCGTCGCCAGCACCGTCCCGATACGGGCGAGATTCGTCTCGCCGGTAACGCCGAAAATCCAGGTGATGCCGTAAACCAAGAACCCGGTCGAAAGCGCGCTCAGGATGAGATATTTCACCCCGGCTTCGAGCGTCGCCGGATTGCGCCGAGTAAAACTCACGAGCACGTAGAACGACATCGTGACGAGTTCGAGCGAAACGAAGATCATCACAAAGTCGATCGCTGACGCCATCCACATCAGGCCGGCGCAGGTGAAAATCGGCAGGGTGAAAAATTCTCCCAGGCCGGCGTGCGGATTTGCTCCGGGCACGCCCATGCGAATGGCCGGCGCGTAATCGATCGCCATGATGAGAACGAGAATTGTCGTTACCAGCGCGAAGCGCTTGAAGAAGATGGCGAGCGGATCGGCCGCGTAGAAACTCCAGAAACCGGTGAGAGCTGCGGCCGGTGGCGGCGCGAGAAAGAAACTCGCCACGAGCACGACGAAGAGCCCGGCGATTCCGGCAATCGCAAATCCGCGCCGATCCGTCTTGCCCGCGAATGACTCTGCGAGCAGGAGAATCAGTCCCCAAAGGAGCACGGCGATTTCGAGAGCAGGTGCGGGGATCATCGATCGGTCGCGGCAATGGGCGGCGAAAAGGTCGGCCGCAGCAGGCGTAGAACGGTATTGGGAAAGAAGCCGACGATGAGGGTCGCGGCGATGAGCAGGATAATCGGCACGACGCAAGGCGCGGGAAAGATCAGGAAGGCGACCCAGCCCCGAAAGCGTTCGGGGTTCAGCCGCGCCCATGAAAACCGCCCGGTAGGCGCGCAACATGTAAACCGCCGAGATGACCACGCCCCAGAGAGCGAGGACGGTGGCAATCTGAAACATGTGAAAGCTCATGCCAGTCCGCCCCGACGCGAAACGCGCCGAAGAAGACCATCACTTCCGCGGGGAAATTCGCGAAGCCAGGGAGTCCGATCGCGGCAAAAGTTGCGATGCCGAAAGCGAAGCCGGCGAAAGGGCATGATCTTGCCGAGGCCGCCGAGATCGCTCGAAGACCAATGTCCCGGTCCTCCGGCGAATCTCTCCGGCGAGGGCGAAGAGGAGCGCGATCGAAATGCCATGGGCGAACATCAGCAAGGGCGGCGCCATTCAGGCCGATGACGTTGGCGCTCGCGATCCCGAGAAAGATGTAGCCCATGTGCATCACGCTCGAATAACCGAGCATCCAATCGAGCCGCTTCTGCGCGATCGCGACGAGGCCGACGTAGATGATGTTGCCCAACAACAGCACGATGAGCAGCGTGTTCCAGTGCTGCGCGCCCTCCGGCACGAGCGGCAGGGCGAGGCGCAGGAGTCCGTAGAGGCCGAATTTCTTCAGAACACCCGCGTGCAACATCGCCGCCGGCGGAGGAGCCGACGCGTAAGCTTCCGGCGCCCAGGTGTGAAACGGAAAGAGCGAAACCAAGACGCCAAAGCCGATCAGCAGGAGGAAGAAAATCTGGTTCTGCGCATGTCGGCGGCGATGCCGCCGTTGGCGGCGGCGGCTTGCAGCGCGCGAAGATCAAAACTGCGCAGGGCGGGCGGCACGCTGCGATAGAGCAGGATCAGCCCGAGGAGCAGAACGAAGCTGCCGAGTCCGAGATAGATCGTCACTTTCCAGGCCGCCGCGAACCGGCTGCCCGAGCCCCAAATGCCGATGAGAAGAAAGGTCGGAATCAACGCAAGCTCGTGAAAGGCGTAGAAGAAAAAGAGATCGAGCGAAGCAAACGCGCCGATTGCGCCACTCGCGACGAAGAGCAGACAGGCGTAGAAGAGCCGCTCCGATTTCTGGATCGGCGGGGTGAACCAAACGGCGCAAAGCAAGACCAGCGCGGCGAGAAAAAGCATGATCAGGCTGAGCCCATCGGCGCCTAACAAGAACTGAAGCCGCCACGTTTGGCTGACCGGAAACGAACTGACGAACTGGAATCCGGCTTGGGCCGGATCGTAGATGAAAAATGCCGCCAGCGCCGCGATGACCGTCGCTCCAGAACCGAGCAGGGCGGTTAGCCGGGCCGGTGCGCCGATCAGGATAAGCAGCGCCGTGATCAGCGGCGCGAAGACGATAAAGAGCAGCATCAGTGGAAAATCGTGAAGTAGATGAGTCCGATGATGCCGAGCCCGAAGAGAAAGCCGTAAGCCTGCAAGTTTCCGACCTGCAGGAGCCGCAGCAGAAAGCCGCTGCCCCAGACGCCGCCGCTCAACCCGCGGACGATTGCGCCATCCAGGATCCAGCGGTCGACGAACGCGCAAATTGACGCGAGCAGGCCTTGCGTTGCTCTGATGAGCAAGGCGTAAAGCTCATCGAGGTAAAACCGCTCTCGGAAAAGCGAGATGTCGAGCGGCTCGTTCGCTCGATTGCGATAGAGCAGCGCGGCACCAACGACACCAGACCAACCAAGGCGGCGAAGGCCAGGACCGGCACGGCAAGAACGTGTTCTTTTTCGGTTCGGCAAAATCAGGAAGTGAGAGGCGAAAATCCGAACCCCCGAGGGCCGCTGGAATCGCGAGGATGATCAGCGGAATCGTCATCACGGCAGGAGATTCGCTGCCATGAGCGGCCTTATCGCTGCGCGGACGCCCGAAGAAGGCGACCACGATCAGCCGCGTCATGTAAAACGCGGTCAGCAGCGCGGTGAAAGCGCCGAGCGCGAAAATCGGCGGGTTGCGTTCATAGGCGAGCAGGAAGAATCGCGTCCTTGCTGAAGAAGCCGCTGAATCCAGGAAAGCCGATCAGCGCCAGCATGCCGACGAGAAAGGTGAGGAAAGTAATGGGCAATCGTTTGGCCAGGCCGCCCATTCGCCAGATGTCCTGCTCGTGATGCAACACGTAGATGACCGAGCCGACGCCGAGGAAGAGCAGCGCCTTGAAAGCCGCGTGGGTGAAGAGGTGGAACATCGCGGCCTGACCCGAGGCGAGCCCGACCGCCACCACCATGTAACCCAGCTGCGAAATCGTGGAATAGGCAAGGATGCGTTTGATGTCGTTCTGCTGGGTCGCCATCAACGCCGCCAGCAACGCGGTGATGGTGCCGATCCAGGCAATAACGTGCAACGCGCCTGACGACGCATCGATCAGAAAACCCACGCGGACCAACATATAAACGCCCGCTGCGACCATCGTCGCCGCATGGATCAAGGCCGAAACCGGGGTCGGACCTTCCATCGCGTCCGGCAACCAGACGTGGAGGGGAATTGCGCCGACTTGCCGACCGCGCCGCAAAAACGACGAGCGCGGCGACCGTCAAATATCCGGGATGAGCGGTAAACTTCGCCATCCCGGCGGCGATGTCGGCGAAGACCAACGAACCAGTCGCGGTCCAGACCATCAGGATGCCAAGCATGAAACCGAAGTCCCCGATGCGGTTGGTGATGAAGGCCTTCTTTGCCGCCTCGGCTGCCGCCGGACGCTCGAACCAATGCCCAATGAGCAAATAGGAGCTGAACCCGACCAGTTCCCAGAAGATAAACATCATCACGAAATTGTTCGCGAGGACGATCCCGAGCATGGCGAACATGAAGAGCGAAAGTCCGGCGAAATAGCGCGACTTGCCCTCGTCCGCGCCCATGTAGCCTAACGAGTAAATGTGGATGACCGCCCCGACGCCGGTAACCATGAAAAGCATCGAGCGACTCAACGGATCGAGCGTCAGGCCGAGCGGCACGGAGAAGACTGGCGCCAGATTGATCCAGGAAACCGAGCGCGCGGCGGCGATGTTTGTTGAAAGAAGATAAGGCAGGCTGCAAACAAAGCTGCCGAGAACTGCTCCGACGGAAACAATACGCGCTCACCGTGCGCAACGGGCGCGTCGCGATCGAGGATGACGAATCGCCGAGGCAAGCGGCAGGAGCAGAGCGATCCAGGGCAACATAACAATCAGGTTGTCATCCTTCAGTCCCGCGATCGATCCGCTGGCAAAAATTCATCCGTGATACTGCGCACTATTTCGAGCGACTCAACCTCGGCTTGCGCGGATCTCCATGGAACGCAGGAAAGAGGAACGATTCGAAAGTTTGGCGCGTTCATGGGTTCACCGACAAAGCGGCCTCCCGCGTCAGAGAAATCCCAGGCCGCCCTTGTCGTCCGCCGAGGGCATGGCCACGGACGGCGGGTAAATCTCGAAGCGCGTGCCGCAGCAATCGCACCAGTGAAAAGCGTCCCGTAGAGTGCCGCCCCGTCTCTCCGGAGATGCGGGAACGCCGCCCTCAAAGTTCCTAACGATGTCGCACCGGCTAACCGAGCTTTCGGCAAAATCATCGGCACCTGCCTTTTTCTCGACACATCCGGCGGGAGCAAGTTATAAGATTCGAGCAAGTTAGGTTGTTCCCGAATGGACGCCCAAACTAAAAAAGAGATCGAGCTGGAGATTGGGCATGTCCTTTTCATCGACATCGTCGCTTACTCCAAATTGCACATCACTGAGCAGAGCGAGCAGTCGCAAACGCTTAAAGAGATCGTTCGGGCAACCAAGGAATTTCGGATCGCCGAAGTGGCGGGCAAATTGCTCCGATTGCCCACGGGCGATGGCGGTGCGCTGGTCTTTCGCACCGGTCCGGACGCGCCGGTGCTGTGCGCGCTCGAGATCAGCAAAGCGCTGAAGAATCATCCTGAACTTCAGGGTGCGGATGGGCATTCACAGCGGCCCGGTCAATGAGATCAGTGATCTGAACGAACACGCCAACATCGCCGGCGCGGGCATCAACATCGCGCAACGGGTAATGGATTGCGGTGACGCCGGACACATCTTGCTTTCAAGCATGTGGCAGATGACCTCGAGCAGTATCCGCGCTGGCGCGCCTATCTCCATGATCTGGGCGAATGCGAAGTGAAGCATGGGATGCGCATCGGCCTTGCCAACCTTTACGACAACGAAGTCGGTAACTGCGCAGCTTCCCAAAAGCTCCAGGCCGTTAAGAAACATCACGCCCGCGTGCGTTGGGCGGCAGTGGCGATCGGGCTGCTGGTGGTGGCCGCGCCTCGCTGCTGTGGTTCTCTCTTTTTGCGCAAGGGACCGGCTCGTTCGCTCGCCACTGCCGTGGAAAAAAGCATCGCGGTGCTTCCGTTCGAAAATCTGAGCAGCGACAAAGAGAACGCCTATTTCACCGATGGCGTGCAGGACGAGATCCTGACCGACCTGGCAAAGATTGCGGACTTGAAAGTGATCAGCCGCACGAGCGTGATGCAGTATAAGAGCGGCGCGCCGCGCAATCTGCGCGAGATCGGCCAGCAACTCGGCGTGGCACACTGTCGTCGAGGGCAGTGTGCAGCGCGCGGCCAACAAAGTGCGGGTGAATGCGCAGTTGCTCGACGCGCGGACCGACGCGCATCTGTGGGCGCAAACCTACGATCGCGATCTGGCCGATGTCTTCGCCATCCAAAGCGAAATCGCCAAGGCGATCGCCGATCAGTTGCAGGCCAAGCTCTCGCCTAACGAGAAGAAAGCCATCGAGCAGCCGCCCACCACCGATCTGGCGGCTTTCGACCTTTACAGCCGGGCGAAGTCACTTCTCCTCACGGCAGCTTTCAGCGCGACGAGCCAGATCCAGACACAGCGGAAGGCAATTGAACTTCTGGATGAAGCGGTGAAGCGCGATCCCTCATTTTTCGACGCTTACTGCCAGCTCGCCGGCGCGCACGAATGGCTTCTACGCAGTGGATGGCTCTGATCACACTCCCGCCCGGCTCGCGCTGGCTGAAGCTGCTCTGCAAGCCGCGACACGGCTGCGACCGGATGCTGCCGAAACGCATTTGGCGCGCGCCCAATATCTCTACTACGGGCGGCGCGACTATGCCGGCGCCCTCGCCGAATTGGAGATTGCGCGGCGAGCGTTACCCAACGATCCGCGTCTCTTCGAACTCACCGGCTACATTCTGCAGGCGGCGCGGCCAGCAGGAGGAAGGTCTGCGCAATCTGGAGCGCGCGGTGGAGCTGGATCCGCGCAACTTTATACTCTGCAACAGATCGCGCTCAGTTACCAATATCTGGGGCGCTATGCCGAGTCGATCGCTGCGCTGGATCCGGGCGTTAGCGATCATGCCCGACAACGTCGAAACGCGGGCCGATCGTGGACTAATTTATCTCCTGCTGGAAAGCGGACACCCGGCCGCTCCACCAGACAATCGATGCAATCCTCGCGCAAGGGCCGGGCGCCATTGCCAGTGCCGCGGTACATCTGGTTCTGTTTGCGCGCTGGCCGAACGCGATCCGGCTGCGGCCGAACGAGCACTCGTCGCGCTGGGCGACAATCCATGCTGGGGCGAAGGGACGATTATTCTGAGCCACAGCTTTGGTGAAGGGCTGCTGGCGCGCATGACCAAAGATGAGGCAAGAGCGCGCACTGCGTTTGAAGCGGCTCGCGCACAGCAGGAGAAGATCGTGCAGGCGCAGCCGGACTACGGCCCGGCGCTCTGCGTCCTCGGCTTAATCGACGCTGCTCTTGGGCGGAAAGACCTGGCGTTGGACGAAGGCCGTCGAGCGATCGCGCTCACGCCGCTGGAAAAAGATGTCATCAACGGCAGCCTGCGTCCTTCAGTATTTCGCCATTACGGCAGCGTGGGCGGGCGAGAAGGAGCTTGCCTTGCAGCAACTGGAAGCTGGGCTGCGTGCTCCCGTCGCATCGCTCATGCTGAGCTACGGTGCCTTAAAACTGCTCCCGTCTGGGACCCGCTCCGCGGCGATCCGCGCTTCGAGCAAATCGTTCAATCACTTGCTCCTAAATGATCGTTAATCTGCCAACCGCGCCGGAGCCCATGGCGAGCCGTAGCTCTCGCGCGTAGGCTGCTTGGCCGAAGGCGGGTCGCCTCGTTAGCGCCGAAGTGAGCTCACTCGAGATGACGAAGGGCAGCGTGCGAGCCAGATTTCGACTGAGTCCTTTCGGGGATGTTCAAATGAACAAGTGCCCGCTAATCGGCTTCACCACGCGTTCCAGAAGCTGACTGAGGCCATTCTCGAGGTCGAAAACGAAATCGCTGCGATGAAAGCCGATCACGACCCGCTGGCCTCGCACATCTTCGTCTCGCGCCCGTCAGTATCGAAACGCGAACGACACGAAAGCGGCAAGAGCCGTGAGGTCGCAGCCCGGCTCAGCTACAACCAAGCGTGTGAACTCGGCTTCCGGTGGATTACGACCCGTGTAAAGTTAATGGCGTGGCCCCTGAATCTGAGAGCAATCTCCGACTCGAGATCGGGCACGTGCTGTTTATCGATCTGGTCGGGTATTCCAAGCTGTCGATTGAAGAGCAGAAGGAACGGCTGCGCCGTCTCACCGAGATGGTGCTGGCCACCGCGCAGGTGCGCGAGGCGACGAACGAACAAATCGTTAGGCTTCCGACGGGCGATGGGATGGCGCTCGTTTTTCGCAACAGCTCGGAGGAACCGGCGCGCTGTGCGCTGGAAATTGCGCAGGCGCTCAAGCGGCATCCGGAGATTGCGCGTGCGGATGGGAATTCATAGCGGACCGGTCAGCGAAGTGATCGATGTGAGCGGGCGCACCAACATCGCCGGTGCAGGCATCAACCTGGCGCAGCGAGTGATGGATTGTGGCGATGCCGGGCACATTCTCCTTTCCAAGCATGTCGCCGAGGATCTCGAAGAATACGAACAATGGCGACCGCTCTTGCACGACCTTGGCACCTGCGAAGTGAAACACGGGTGCGCGTGCGTGATCGTAAACCTTTACGCCGATCAAGTTGGCAATCCGCAGCTGCCCAAAAAGTTCCAAGCGCTGAAGAAGCATCGCAGAGCGCGTGCGCTGGGCGGCGATAACGGCCGCATTGCTCGCGCTCGCGGCGATCGCCGTTGTCGCAGCCGTTGATCGTTTTCCGTTATCGCGTGAGGTCGGCAATCGGCGGTGCCGAGAAAAGCATCGCGGTGTTGCCGTTTGAAAACCGAAGCGAAGACAAAGCCAACGCCTACTTTGCCGACGGCATTCAGGACGAGATTCTGACCCGCTTGTCCAAGATCGCCGATTTGAAGGTGCATCTCGCGCACTCCACGCAGCATTACAAAAGCGCGCCGGAAAACCTGCCCGAGATCGCCAGGCAACTTGGCGTTGCCCACATCCTGGAAGGAAGCGTGCAGAAGAGCGGCGACGCCGTGCGTGTCAACGTGCAGCTGATCAAAGCAGCCAATGATTCCCATCTTTGGGCCGATACCTTTGATCGCAAACTGACCGACATCTTTTCGGTCGAGAGTGAAGTGGCCAAAGCCATCGCCGATCAGTTGCGAGCGAAACTCACCGGTCAGGAAGAGCAAGTCATCGCCGCCAAACCGACGGACAATCCTGAGGCTTACGATGCCTACCTGCGTGGCCTGGCTTATACACTGAAAACCGGCAACACACCCGCCAACGCCCTTGGCGCACAGAAATATCTCAGAGAAGCGGTGCGCTTGGACCCGAAGTTCGCCCTTAGCTGGGCGCTGCTGTCATACGTTGATGCGCGCTGGCTACACTAGCACCGAGTCTTCAACCAACGGTCGCGCTCCGTGAAGAGGCACGGCAGGCAGCCGAAACCGCGCTCACTCTTCAGCCCAATCTCGGCGAGGCCGTATTGGCCAAGGGATATTACCACTACGCTTGTCTAAAGGATTACGACACGGCGGTGCGTTACTTTGAGCAAGCACGTCAGCTCCTGCCCAATAGCAGCCGGATTCCTGAATCGCTGGCCTATGTCGCGCGGAGGCGAGGCCAGTGGGACCGGAGCGAGTCGTATTTCAACGAAGCCGAGCGGCTCGACCCGCGCAACGTTTACCTGCTCACCCAGCACGCGCTTTCCTATATCGAGCTTCGTCGTTTCCCGGAAGCGCTGCGGAAGTTTGATCAGGTTCTCGATATCACGCCGGACGACCTGGATACGCTTGTGTTAAAGGCGGCTATCGCACAAGCCGAGGGCGATCTGCCGCGGGCTTCGGCGCTCCTCGCTCCGCTCCACCCAGCTGCCGACGATTCCACGCGCTTGGAAACACAGGCTTACCAAGCGATCCTGGAACGCCGCCCTGCACAAATCATCCCTCGGCTAAAGGAAATACTTGGCCAAGCCTGATCCAGCGTTGGGTTATTACAATGGCGAACTGCGCTTTTGGTTAGGCTGGGCGCAAGAAGTCGCCGGCGACCATGCCGCCGCCCAGGAAAGTTGGCGACAGGCGCGCAGCGAACTGGAACCTTTCCTCAAAGAACAGCCGGAAAATTGTCGGCCTCATTGGCAGATCTCGCGCTGACCAATATGGGCCTCGGTGACAAAGCCGCCGCGTTTAGCTCTGTCGGAGCGGGCCATGGCCGCGAATCCCGATCGAGAAAGACGCGGTAGATGGTCCCATTCCGATCGAGATCCTCGCCCGGGTGGCGGCGCGCATGGGAGAACCTGACCGCGCCATTGCCGCTTTACAGAAACTACTCTCGATACCGTACGATGGCGCACTGGCTGCGGCCCCGCTCACTCCCGCGCTGCTCCGGCTCGATCCGATGTTCGATCCGCTTCGGAATGATCCGCGCTTTCGAAAACTCGCGGCCGCGTCCCCGCCAAGGTAAGCAATCGCGTTGGGAATTTGCGCTCGCCGGGGATCCGGAGCCCGAAATGCCGCGAGATCGGCATTCTAAAACTTCAGCGTGTTGATGTCCTCGACGTTTGTCGTGCGCCGGGCCCGGTAGAAGCGCGACGATGACCGCGCAGACCAACCGCCACTTCGGCCGCCGCGACCGTGATGATGAAGAAAACGAAGACCTGACCGTGATAATTGGGCAGGCCCGACGAATCGACACGGAAGCGGGAAAAGGCAACGAGCGAGAGATTGGCCGCGTTCAGCATCAGCTCGAGCGACATGAAAATGATGATGATGTTGCGGCGCAGGAGGACGCCGGCAAAGCCGATCGTGAAGAGCAGCCCGCTCACGAAAAGATAATCGCCCAGCGTGACCATCTTCAGCGCAGCTCGCGTTTGCTCAGCACGATCACGCCGATGGTCGCAACAAGAACGAGCACGCCGATGATTTGGAACGGCAGATTGTAGTTTCCGAAGAGGAGCAGGCCGACGCTATGCACGTCGTCGCTCTGCGGCGAGGCAAGGCAGCGAGGGAAGGCTGTCGCCTGCCGCAAGCTGTCCGATGACGAAGATAAAGCTGCCCGAAGAAGATGACCGCGACAGCCGTGCCGCCGGCGAAAGCAACGAAGTTGATCCGGCGTCGCTCCTCCGCCGCAGATCGAGCAGCATGATGATGAAAAGAAAAAGCACCATGACCGCGCCGGCGTAGACGAGCACCTGAATGATGCCGATGAAAAACGCGTCGAGCGACATGAAGAGCGCGGCAAGTCCAAGGAAGGAAACGACCAGGCTGAGCGCGCTCGCCACCGGGTTGCGATTAATGATGACGGCGGCGCCGAAGACGAGCATCAGCGCGGAAGCGGTCCAGAAAAGAAGGGTGACATGTTCGTTAGGCGAGTGCGTTGTCATCCTGAGCCGCGCCCGTAACGCAGCCGGCAGGCGAGGCCGAGGCTCAAACGGCGAAGGACCTCAATCCAGTGTGGACGCTTCTCCCGGCGAGCGATGTCGCACGGCCTTTGCAGAGGTCCTCGCTTCGCTCGGGATGACAGATGCGTCATTTCCTCTCGTTCCATTTCAGGACCACGCCCGTGCATCACACCGCCGATCTCGATCAGCTTCTCTTTGTTGTGCACCATCTCTGCACGGGTGTAGCCGGTGATGGCATAATCTTTGCCGCAGGAAAATCGCCTGTTCCGGGACAAACCTCTTCGCACATGCCGCAGTAGATGCAGCGGATCATGTCGATGTCGAATTCCTCGGGATATTTTTCGACTTTGGCGAACCGGTCGCCTGACGGAATCTCGCCCGGCACAATTCTGATCGCGCGCGGCGGACAGATGAACTCGCAGAGCTGACAGGCGACGCAGCGGACGCGATCCTGCTTCATCCTTGCACCAAGGCCGGCGCGCCGCGGTAATGGTCCGGCATGATGGCTGTCCCATTTCTGCTCGGGGTATTGCATCGTCACCTTGGTGCGGCCGAGGAGCATGTTCTTGAGATGGCGGAAGGTGATCGCCATGCCGCTCGAGGATCGCGGGCAGGTAAACGCGCTCCGACCAGTTCAGTTTCGGGCGCTGAGACGGTGATGCAGCCATGACTCAGAAGAATGACTGAGACAGGAATGACAGGAAAGGATCCGATGCAAGAGATGCCGGACGCGAGTCGCCTTGCGCAGCGACGTTCGCCTAGCTTGGGCGCTTCCACATTCCTGCTTTCGTACTTCCTGATTCATTTCATTTCGGCAAATAGGCGATGATGATTGCGGCGACGAAAATGTTCACGAGCGCGATCTCGAAAAAGAAAACCCAGCCGAGCCGCATCAGTTGATCGTAGCGGAAGCGCGGCAGCGTCCAGCGCACCCAGATGAAGAAGAGGAGCAGCGACGGTCACCTTGGCGAAGAAGACGAAGATGTTGAAGAGACCGCCGAGGACTCCGCGCCAGCCGCCCAGCGAACCATCGATGAGCAAGCCCAGTGAAACCCGCGCGTGCCATGCACGGAATGGGCAGATGCCAGCCGCCGAGGAAGAGCGTCACGATGATGGCGGAGCCGGTGATCATGGCCGCGTATTCGCCGAGGAAGAAGAGCGCGAACTTCATCGAGCCGTATTCGGTGTGATAGCCGCCGACCAGCTCGGTCTCGGCCTCGGGCAGATCGAACGGCAGGCGATTCGTTTCCGCGAAAATCGCGATCGTGAAGACGACAAACGAAATGAACATCGGGATCGCGAGGAGCCATTTCCAGCCGATTCGTCCAATCGCCGATGAACGGCGCGATCATCCAGCCATTCTCGATCTGGTAACGAACGATGCTCGTCGAGCGCGAAGTTGCCCGACGAGCAGGAAAATCGGGATGACGGCGAGGCCGAGCGACAGCTCGTAGGAGATCATCTGCGAGCTGGAACGGACGCCGCCGAGAAACGGATACTTCGAGTTGGACGACCAGCCGGCGATGACGATGCCGTAAACGCCTAACGAGGCGATGGCGAAGACGTAGAGGACGCCGACGTTGATATCCGCGATCACCATCGGCACGCCGAACAGGGTGCTGCCGAACGGGCACGACCGCGATCGTCATGATGCGCCGGGCACCATCGCGAGACAGGGCGCGAGCCAGTAGTAGAATGTGTTTACGTTGCGCCGGGGTGAAATCCTCCTTCAGGATGAACTTCACGCGCGTCGGCGATCGGCTGGAAAAGGCCAGCCGGGCCGACGCGATTCGGCCCGACGCCGATCCTGGATGAGCGCGCTCACGCGGCGCTCCGCGTAGACGGCTGTAGGAGACCATCGGCAGGATGATCATGAAAGATGATCGCCGAGCGATCTTGGGCAGCGAAGTGAGGATGAGAGAAGGTCAGTCGCAGGCGAAGCTCTTAACCTGCGCCATGGCGGTTCTCGCGATTCCGGGTTTGTTCGCACTTCGATTCCTCGCAGCGGCTCGTCAGGCGCGATGGATCTGTCGATTATGCCATGCACTTGCGTGCCGAGATCGCTGATCCTGCTCAACGTTCAATCCGGCGAGCTCTGGAACCGCCTCGCTCATTTGCGCGAAAAACATCTCTCGATCGTGTAGATGCCGTTCTGCACCGGAAGCATGCCTGGATTAGATCGCGCAGAATTTCCCAATCGTCGCGCGCTTGTGCCGGGCGACGCATCGGCGCGATTGAGCCGCTGCAGACGGCCTTTGCCGTTGATCATCGATCCGCGTTTTTCTGCGAAGCCTAACGACGGGCAGAACCGAACGGTTGCGCAGTTCAGTCGCAGCGTTCTGCAGAGCAATGTCCATCGATGACGAAGACCGGTAGCTGCACAGCTGAACATCGGTCGAGATGCCGGACCGGCAGCGGGTTCTCGCTTCAAGCGAAATCAAGCGCTTTCACTTGACCGACACTCGATCAGCCTCGCTGATTGCTGCGGAGCTGCGCGCCCGGATCGGAGGTCAACCTGCGAGCAAGCGCGGCGCCGTTCGTGTTAGGGATTGCGATCTTCGCTCAGCAGAATGTCGTCGCCGGCGCCGGTGCGCGCGGAACGATGTCGATCAGGGTGCACGCCTAACAGTCGTCCGAGGCGAGCCGTGAGCCAGAGTTCTTCGTTCGTCATTCGGCCTGAGGCGAGATGGCGATCTGCCAGCCGATGAAGTGCTTCAACTGCGCCGCGACGTGCGTGATCGCGGCCTTCCAAGTCGCGGGATCAGCTTGTCGCCGGCGTACGACCTGCGGCTGCGAGCAGACGCCGCTCGGATTGCAGATAATCGAAATTCAGTCGGCCGTAGTCGCACATCCAAGCAGGAATTGACCGCGTCGTTTTCGCGCGGCGTCTGGCGATAGATGACGTCTTCGCGGGCGCCGATGATCGTGTTGCAGCCGGTCGCGCAACTGGTGCAAAACTCTTCGTCTCCTTTAGAAACCAGACCCGCATCTTGAAACGAAAATCCGACGAAGTCAGCGCGCCGACCGGACAGATGTCGACCGTGTTGAGCGAATAATTATTCTCCAGCCGCCTGCCCGGGTGGGCGGTGAGGGTGGTGTAACTCCCGCGATCGATGAAGCCGAGGACGTCGTCCTGCGCGATTTCCTGGAGAAACGAATGCAGCGCGAGCAGAGGATGCAGCGTTCGTCATCGAGCGTGACGCGCGGGCCGAGTTCCACGTTCTTCGGCTTCTTCACTTTGTTCTCAAGAAAGCGCGAGTCCTGCCGGCCATACTGACGCTGAATTCCTGGAGTCGGCATTCGCCCGCCTGGTCGCAGATCGGGCAATCGAGCGGGTGATTGATAAGGAGAAATTCCATCACGCCACGGCGGCATTCCTCGACCAGAGGTGAGTTGTGCGCACGCCCAGGCCCTCGGAAACGTCGGTCGCGCAGCAAAATCTGCGGACGCGGCATCCAATTGATCTCAGGTTTGCCGTCGTCGCCGAGCGCCGGTTTGCGATCCGGACCCATCCGTCGGCATGCCCATTTCGATCAGGCACATGCGACAATTGCCGGGGAGGAGAGCTTCTTGTGGTAGCAATAGCGCGGCACATAACTGCCGGCCTGCTCGCATGCTTCGATCAAACGAGTGCCCTTGGGAACTCGTGCCAGACGCCGTCGATCTGGACATTGACCATCGGGAATGCAGATGGCGATGTCGGACATGAAATGAATCAGGAAAGCAGGAAAGCAGTGAAATCAGAGGAGGAAATCGTCTGCTGTCATCGACGAGTTACGTTCGCGGCCGACAGCTGCTTACTGGTTAGGCGACGTGGCGGCGAAGTCAGAAGAGTCCATCTTGAGTCCGGTCGCTTTCAGGTAACTCCGACCGACCGCGAAGTGAATGTCTCTAGGGCACGGATGGCCTTCAGCTCGACAACGATCGACATCTTCGACAAGCAAAATCGAGCCGATGTTCACCGATCTGATGGTCCTCGATAGAAAAAGTGACATCGGTTTTGTCGTACGAAATTGCGATGCCGTTCTGAAGTGCGAACTCGACAGCGAAGGCTTCTTCATAAACTGACTCCAAGAAAGCCTGGACCCAGATGCGCGATGGACACGAAATCGCCGCACCGATGATTCGTTGCGTGACGCTGCACGGCTTCGCAAATTCTTTCCTGCTTTCCTGCTTTCCTGATTCATATTGTTCCGCCGCGCCGGCTTTCTCCCAGCCGGGATCGTGCGCGAGCGACACGTTGTGGGATTTCCGTCTTCGGCGATTAGTTCCTCCGGCGTGTATTCCGGCGGGAGGGGAGGCGGCACTGGCTTCTGTGCGCGATCGGCGAATTCGTCGGGAACTTTGTCGAGAAAACTTTGGGTCGGGCCAGGCGCAGGCTTCGCCGAAAGCACAGATGGTTCGGCCCGCGATGTTGTCGGCCACGTTCTTGAGCGTCGCGGATCCTGCGTCACGCCGCCGCCGGACGAACATCCGGTCGGTGATTTTCATCATCAGAGCGAGCCTTCGCGGCAGGGGTGCATTGGCCGCAGCTCCGTGCGCGTAGAATTCGTTGATGTTGTTCAGCGCCCAGACCATATCGCGCGAATCGTCCATCACGATGACGCCGCCGGAGCCGGCCATCGAGCCGACCGCGGCCAGAGAGTCGAAATCCATCGGGATTTCTTCCAGCGATAGCTCACGTTCCTTCAGCTTGAAGAGGTCGCCCGCGCGCAAGACTTTGCGCGGAGCTGCCGCCGGGAATGACGGCTTTGATCTTGCGGCCCGGCTTCGGTCCACCGGCCATCTCGTTGATTACCTGACCCATCGTCAGCGCCCCGACTTCGATCTCGAAATAACCGGGCCGTAACGACGTCACCGCTCACGCAGACGATGCGGGTGCCGGTGTTGTTCGGCCGTCCGATCCGCCGATACTCCGCGCCGCCCATCGCGATGATATGCTTCACGTGGCAAAGCGTTTCGACGTTGTTCACGATCGTCGGGCACATGTAGAGACCGAGCACAGCCGGAAAATAGGGCGGCTTGATCCGCGGATAGGCGCGCTTGCCTTCGAGCGATTCGATCAGCCCGGTCTCCTCGCCACAGATATAGGCGCCGGCGCCGCGATGGATGTAAATCTCGACGTCGAAGCCGAGGCCGAGCACATCTTCGCCGAGGAAATTGTCAGAGCGCGCTTCTTCGATGGCGTGCTCGAGGATCTTCGCGCCATCGGGAAATTCGCCGCGGATGTAAATGTAGGCGAGCGTGAACGCTGAGGGCGAAACAGCTGAATCAACATGCCCTCGATTAGCTGATGTGGGTCCTGGTGAATGATGTAGCGATCCCTGAACGTGCCGGGCTCGGATTCGTCGGCGTTGCAAATCGAGGTAGACCGGTTTTTCTCATCGGGCTTTGATGAAGCTCCACTTCACGCCGCAGGAAACCGGCGCTGCCGCGTCCGCGAAGTCCGGAGCTCTTGACCTCGTTCGACGATTTCGACGCGGCTCATTTTGACCGCGACCTTGAGCTGCTCGTAGCCGCCGTTTTGCAGGTAACAATCGATGTCGGTGGTGTAGCCTTCCCGCCCGATGTTTTGGAAAATCAAACGGCGCTCGAGGGGATGGGGCAGAGAAGCGGTGCCTGACGGCTATCCGGCGGCGGTAACTGAGCTACGGCTTTGACGTGAATGCAGAGTCGTGAACTGGCTAACGGTCGGACCATCTGTCCGGATCGACTCGCTTCCGAGCAGCTCGTCATCCACCATGCAAACCGGTGCGGTGCCGCAACTGGCAAGGCATTCGACGAATTCGATGCTGTGATTCGCCGTCTGGGCTGACCGCGACCGGATTGTGCATCCTGCCGACGTGCTGGACGCGATCGATATTCGCCAGGGCGGCCAGCTTTTCCATCAGCGGATAGGCGCCCGCCATGCGCGCAGCTCAGGTCGGCAAAGCCGCGAATATCGTATCGCGTCCGGCCGGCGCCTGCCGGAACATCGGACAGAACGTGACCAGCTCGAGAATGTTGATCGGCTCAAGACCGAGCTTGGCCGCGATCCAGCTTACTCCGTCGTCGCTGATGTAACCGAAATGCTCCTGCCAGAGATGCATCAGCGGCAACGCCGCGCTCCGTTCCTGCTCCGGCCGGATAATGGCCGATCGCTTCGTCCATTTTCCGTTCCAGTTCAGCCGGAACGCTTCGTCGTCATCATCGTCTCCACGGATGACATGGCTAATCGTCGCAGGTTGCTTTCCTGGACGTGCACCGCTCGTTGTTGAAGAAGACGATCGTAACCAAGACTCGTTTCCCTAGTCGGTAAAGTGTAGGTCACCTTCTTTCGTAACCAGCGCGAGATTCGGTGCTATCGACCTGAGGTCGGTGCGACCAAGAATCGATTCGACCTCTTCGCTCAGCTCATCCCGCTTCGAGACTTCATCGACGTTTAGCCTCGTCAGGCGCTCTGTGCGTCAGGCGCCGAGCGCGCACCAGCAGCTGCGACTAGCCGCCAGCGGTCATTCCGACGCTTTGGCTTTTTCATCAAAATGAAATCGCTTCCAGCCTAGAGCTCCGCGTCCCAGATTCAGTGTCCTCGCTGTCGACCTCGTCATTCTTGAAAGTGACCATCGCGTAACCGCCTTCCCATCCTCATAACGGTGAATGGTTTCGCTTCTGAAAATCATGATCTCTTCGTCTCGGCGCTGGTCGGCTTGCCGAGGATGGTTTCGATTTGCGACTCAGCCGACATAGCCGAGCGCGACCTAGCCGTAATTCCGGCGCTCGTCAATTTCGACCTGAGAGGGGTACGCGATTGCACGCGCCTAACAACCCACAACGCGACAGGCGACGAGAACGAGTCCGAGCCTGCACTTTGCTTTTCATGGGATTCTATCCGTCGCATTCTCCCATCACGAAGTCCAGACACTGCCAAGGATGGCGACCACGTCGCTCATCATCGCCGCGCCGAGGCAGGAGATCGGTGAAGCACTTGTGTCAGACGAATGACGGCGCGCGAGTTTTCAGCCGATGCGGCAACACCGCCGCCCTTGCTGATTGATATAGAAACCGAGCTCGCCCGGGATTCTACGCCGCGAAGAGTAGACCTACCCGGCGGCGCATCGAGTCCTTCCTCCGTCCGACGATGAAATGGTGGATCAGTTCCTCCATCTTCGTCATTTCACCCGCGCCTTGAGCGGCGAGCGTACTTCCAGTCCACGACGTTGATTCGGACCGACGCCAACAGTTTGTCGATCACCTGGCGAAGAGTGCGCACGCCTCTGGCGCATTTCTTCGATCCGCACCAGGTGCCGGCGATCGTAGCAATCGCCCGCGCTCCCGAGCGCGACGCTCGAAAGTCGTATTGTTCGTAGTCAGAGATGCAGGGATGGGCGCGCCGCGAGATGCGCTGCTTTCGACGCCGCTGCCGCGGAGATTCGGACCTTGAGAGCGCGTCAGGGCGACGACTCGCAGCGGTCTTTCGTGATGACTCCACGTATCGCGCGTGCGATCGACAGAAGATACAGATTACGCGTGCAGCAAATTACGTCGATCCATCCAGCTGCGGAATGAAATCGTCCATGAACGCTCGAGCTGCGATGAAAGATTCCCGGCAGATCGCGAATCTGACCGCCGACTCGCGTGTAGTAGGTGGTGAAACGCGCGCCGGTCAACAGCTCGAAGAGAGTTTGTGCAAGTTTCTCGCGCTCGGTGAAGGTGTAGAGAAAGACCGTCATCGCGCCGAGATCGAGCGCCATCGCGCCCAGGCCTAACAGATGGGCCGAGAGTCGCGCCGTTTCACCAACAGATCACGCGGATCGCCTTGCCGCGTGGCGGCAGTTCCCAGCCCATCAGTTTCTCGACGGCGAGCGCGCAGGCGTCGTTGAGTCGAAGGCGGCGCAATGTAACGAGCCGGTCGAGTACGCCGGGAACGAACTGGCTGTAGCCGCATGTTCTCGGCAGATGCACTTTTCGTCGCCGCGATGCAGATAGCCAACATCGGGCGTGGCCTTGAGTCGCAGCTCGCCGCATCCAGCTCCAACACCAGCCGCGGACTGCGTGTCGCCGGGTGCGAGGGCCATGTTAAGCCAAATCTTTTCGCCGATCGATCCCGATCGTTAGGCGCGGCTTCCTACACCACGCCTGCAGACTGCGGGCGAGGGATCGGGCGGTCGCTGCTTTTTCCACGAATATGTTAGAGTCCATGGCCAGATCCTGTTACCTTTCCATGGCCCGCGATATGAGCTTTGGCTGTGAGCGCTAATTGCCTCTTAAGCGATAGAACGGTGTTTTTGATCGTGCTGAGCGGTTCGCCACCACAGATTCAGTACCGGGCTCAATCCATATGCCGGTTCAGATCCAGTCTTATCGTCTCCGGATGCGCTGCCGATCTTCTCATTTGGCTCATGACGACGGTGCCACTTCCTTTGGCTGAAACATTGATCGCCGAATTCAGCTGACTATCCGCCAGGGCCGAGCACGATTTTGCTCTGGGCCACTTCCTGGCTCGCGCGCCTTCGTCGTGGATCGAGCCACCTGCGACGGGCGGATGCGGTAAATCTCGCCGAGTTCGCCAGAAACGCCGCCTAACAGGCATGGTGTTTTATTTCCTGATTGCCCTACAACATGGCTGGACTCAGTTTGCGGCATTCTCATTTCCCTCATTATTGCTGCACTCAGTCGGCGATCGGGTGGTGCGCGGCGTTTTTATGATCTGCGCTCTTCTACGTTTCACTCATTCGTGCGGATCGAATCGTCGAGCATGATCAGATTCTCCCCTCTGGCTGGGATCAGGCTGGGATCATTGATGTAATCGTCGGTGCGAATGGAGCACTGGCTGCCGTTGCCCCACTGTTTGTTCATCTGCCCCAGCACATCAATTTGGTGTTGCGCCGAGCATTCAAAACCGACCTTTTGCTCTTCAGGCTCGCATCACGCCATCGCGCGAGTGCGCGGGGATTTTTGTTCCTTCTATCACTTCGAAGCATTACCGTCTTCAGGGCGTGCAGGCGGAGCGGTTATGCTCACCGGCCTTATCCCGATCGTGGTATTGGCAGCGGATATCTTTCCACCTCATGCAGAGTCCCATCGAAATTACAGCTCAGGGACCGATTTTACAGTGGCAGAACTCAATTTCTCCTGGTGCAATATCGAAAGAAGCGCGGCGGATCTTGGTGCGAATCGCCGAGCGGACACTCTACCCAGAAGCGCCGAAAGATATTCGCTTTTTGCAGGGCTGTCGGCCACCATGAGGCTGATGAGGCCCGTGCAATTCCTTGCCCGCGGCAACGACGCCGCGAATCACGGAACGCCCCGGTGCGCGATCATGTGCTCAACGGCGCCGGCGGCGGCGGTTTTCTTTTTCGGTGAGATCACCTCACCGGGCAATCGCTTGGGACTTTAATTCAATCACCCATTTTAGAATGGGGCGCTTATCACACGATATCTGTTTCTTTACGACCACGTTATTTTAGCGCCCATCGCGACAATTGCCGCCAGGCGGCCTGTCGTCCGCTTTTCAGACGGCCAGCCCTGGATTGAGATAAAAGCAGGCCGGGACCGCATCATTCCTACTGCCCGGGGTTAGTTTCATTCCTGCCCGGCTGGATTCAGGATTTTGGCGATTCAGCTGCGATCGCCTTGATCCTCAAGGCTGGGAAGCGGCAAGGCAACCACAGTTCGCCATCTTATGCTGTGGCATTGGTTGTGACTGAATGCTGATATTATTTTGAATTATTTTTCGCCAAATTCTGCCGCGTTTCGACGCTGCCGATGATGTCGTTCTGGAGTTGCTTTCGCCAGCTGCGCTGCTGCTCGACGCCTGCTGCTGTTACTGGCGATGGTCGATGCGTGACCGACGTCGTTTAACCAGTTCGTGGTTGCCAGATTCCGATTCACCTGGACGTTTGCAATGTGAAGCCATCGCCAGCGATGGCGCAATCAATGCACTATTGTTACGCTGGACCAGCGCCCAGACCGTGAGGATGGGGCGGGATCTGCGCCGAATTCCCGAGGCTGCTGATCTCTTCACCGCCGCGCCGGATGCGAAGTGCTCGGCCGCAACTTGGGCGTCGCCTGGCGGTCAATCAGGGAATTGACCGGACCTCAGAACTGCCGGCCGAGCCACGTGCACGGCCTCGCCTGTCTCACCGTCCTGCGCGAGATCGCGGGCGGGAAAGCCCTTGCGGTACAAGCGGCGGCTGAGTTGTCGTTAGGCGATGGACCACTTTTGCCGCCGCCGCGAGACCTTAGCAATATGGCG
>ERZ1370068.2696-contig-183_pt1 | contig 35168 bp, 46 predicted proteins | sample MGYA00561227_ERZ1370068 | MGnify/ENA primary metagenome ERZ1370068 (study PRJEB38410, sample SAMEA6850437) | metagenome | study: Metagenomic assessment of the ecological functions of the soil: analysis of the soil microbiota associated with the...
TGTACTTCGTTCAGTTACGTATTGCTAACCTGTCTCGATCTCTAATCAATCGATTATCTATCCGCCAGTGATCGAGCAAGGTTCGATCACTTGACTATGATCGATCCGGCGGTTCTCTGAAGCGATTGATCGGGCAGTTAAAGTTGACATCGCCGATCCGCCAATGGCTGATTTGCCGCCGCTAGCTCTTAGGCTAAATAAAGCGGCTATCTTTGACAGCTTTGGAAATCTAGCTCCTGGCAATATCCCTGGCGGCGGTGTTAACATCTCCGCTGCTATGATCCCAGTTGTCACCGCACCGGACAGCTTCCATTGGCCTGAACTGCAGTGGGGGTTGCGGCGATCGACTCACCTCACTTCACTGCGGTGTGCCTACGGCTCCGACGCAAACCAGCTCTCCACATAACAAGCGATGATACTCTTGCTACTACGGCTTTCGTTCAGGCCCTCGGCAAGCCCCAGGGGTTCTTATCCCAGCCGGGACGGTAATGTTATTCAAGCAGACAGTTCCGCCGGTAGCTGGACCAAGGATGTTGCCGACAATGACAAGGCCTTGCGAGTAGTCAATGGTACTGTCGGCTCTGGAGGGAACGATTCCATTCACAACTGCATTCGGATCGTCTACTACTGGCGGCATGTCCGCACCATTGACGAGCTGGCAAAGCATACCCATGGGGTCAACGATCCAACCCATTCACATGCGCTAAATGTAACCTCTGCTGTTGACAGCATAGGCGGGACAACTGGAGGGAGTTTCTTTGCTGCGGTAAACGCTGCTACGAGCCAACTCTCTGATATCGGTGTTGGACTGTGCATCAGCCTTTCACAGACCGGCAGTGATCTTCCACATACCCATCAATGGACCTTAGAGTTCAGTACGTCGATGTCATCGCAGCGACTAAGGACTAAGATGGAAGTCGAGAAGCCAAGAGCTAAGAGTGATATGAAATGCCCTCTTTGGCAGAAGCCAATGAAGTCGGTTTGTCTACCTGCGAGTGGTGGACACATATCCGTGGGAAGCATCCACAAGGTGAAGAGGCCATGAGACCATTGGGGCTGTGCGATTGCGTGGCTTCCTGTGTTGATGATCGAGAACTCGCAGATGCAGCGACATACCGAGCACTGTTGAGAGCTTTTAGGAATGAAATGGTCGAGGCCAACTCCCCAGGTGCGATAGCTCAGCAGGCCTTGGCGCTGATTGCTGGTGAGGTATGCGAAAATGCCTCAGTACATCCGTGCTTATGCAAGCTCGGAATCAATGGCAGGTGCAGCGCAGGACCCGCAAGTTTGCTAAGAGGAGTTGGGATCCTCCGCCAAAGCGTCGCCAAAGAGTTTAACAAAGCCAGATGCCAGAAACCGGCATCCCCGGTGGAAGAGAAGAAACAACTCGCGACAAGGCGACATGGCGACAATGACCCGGAGAGCATGATCGTAAGGTTCCTCCAGGGATTATGTTGATGACCCATCATTATCATAATCTGATCTACATTCGCCATTTCTGGGAGGAACAAGGCCAACAAACTCCCAGATGGGTAGGCAAAGAGATGGCGAGGATGGATAAGATCCTTCAACAGGAACTGGAACGAGAAGAGGGCCAAGGTGGCCTTCTTACGAGGAGATGAAGATGAAACAAGGAAAGAGTAGAGATGTCGACTTCAGAAAGAGAGAACCGATCCCCAAGGCAGTACATGAGACTGCGGTATCGGAACTCGGACGTGCGGTTCAATATACAAAATCACCTTTCTACGGTGGACAAGGACTTAAGCCCCCAGGTCCTTCGCCATCTCGAGCAGGCCCTGGAGGCGGTCGAACGTTATCCATCCCCAGCGGAACACAAGGAAAACACAAATGACTGATCAAGACTAAGAATGCCAAGGCTGAAGTCAAGGAAGATCCTGCACCAGAGCTGAGGGTAGTTCCTCTCGAAGACCTCGATAAGATCGAGAAGCTTCTCGATGTTGCTATAAGTACTGTGTACAGACGCCCAATCTCCCTAACATCAAAGCAGCTTGTATGCAGGAGCTGAAGGCAGATTGATGATGCCTTGGGTGTACAAATACAGGTTGCTCAGGAAGAGTATCGAGTAGCTCTTGCTGAGTACGATGCCAAGAGAAACAAGAAGGCTGAGGAAGAGAGAAAGAAGGTTGACGAAGAGAACAAGAAGCGAGCAAAGGAAGCTCAAGAGCGTGGAGTTCCTGACACCATAGCAGGATCGCCGAGAGATACTCTTGGCCTATCCCACTCAGCCTGCTGCTAATGGAATTGAAAGGAGACTCTAATGCCTCGAGATATCCTCAGTGAATATGGGAAGGATTCTTCCCAGCCTCAAGCCGCTAGAGCTACCTCTGGTGGGTGCAAAGAAGCCAAGCCTATCTCGAACTATAAAGCTCCAGTAGGCCCAACTAACATCAATGACTCAAAGAGCCCGGGCATCCATGGAGATTCTCACGGCATGGCCAGTTGTCCTAGTGCCTAGGGGGTCTAGTGGCTCTCCTGGTATTGGTGGTACTGTGCATCGTAGTGGATCGCAACGAGGATGACAGCCGAAGTTGACATTGCGAATCGAGCCCTGTCTGCGATAGGTACTCGGTCGCAGATCACATCCCTGACAGAGGACTCCAATGAGGCTCGCAGTTGCAAGCTTCTGTTGGAGCCTCTGCGGGATGAACTACTTGCGGATGGCACCATGGAATTGTGCCTTTAACTTCCAGAACCTATCGCTGATCTGTTCTGCCCCAGGAACGCCTGAGAACCCAACTGCTGGAGTATCTACTTGGCAGAAAGGTATTCCTGCCCCGCCATGGAGCTACGAATATGCCTACCCGACCGACTGCCTCAGGCCAGTCTACGTCGTCCCTCAGTTCACTACCGGCTTTACCTCCGGAGTCCCCATCACTACAGCTGTCACCGGGGGTGCACCTGCCTTCTGGAACGGGCCACCAGTCAGGATTCAAGGTCGCTATCGACCAAATTGGCGCCGATGGCAAACCTAGCACCGACGCAGGGTTTGACCGGCGTGTCATCTTAACTAATCAAGAGCAAGCGATCCTAGCCTATGTTAAACGGGTTACCGATCCTAGATGTTTGGGATGATTCATTCCAGCAAGCCTTAGTCGCAGCCCTCGCCGGTAGACTTGTTATTTCCTTGACGGGTGACAAGGGCTTGGCACAGCTTAAGATGGGTGAAGCCAATCAATACATAACTCTTGGCTACGTCAGAGCGATGGAAACGAGGGCCTAACCGTTAATGACGTAACTCCTGACTGGATCAGGACTCGAGGAATCTCTTATCAGGCTTGGGAGTTCTCACCGAACATAATGTTCGATTGGGGACCAATGCTTACGATGTACTAAGATGTCAGAGAATGTTATCCAGACTTCATTCTCCGCTGGCGAACTCTCTCCGAACCTCTTCGCTCGGGTGGACTTCGCTAAGTATCGTAGTGGCTGTGCTACTATGCGGAACTTCTTTGTTGATTATCGTAGTGGGGCTTCGACCAGACCTGGTACTGAGTTTATTCGACCGAGCTATCGTTTGATGATAAGCACGATGTAGGCTGGTAAGAGTTTCAACAGTCTACGACAGTTACTTATGTCCTTGAGTTCGGCGATCAGTTATATTACGGTTTGTGTACGCTTGAAGGTGCTTCTGTAGTGGAGCCTGCCCATTCCTAGGTCAATAATGTTTCCCATACTCCCCTTGCCTGTCCGGATCGTTCCTACTAATGAGCTTTGCTCAATGGTGGCTAATGGTATTTGTCTCTGGCGTCGGCGGGAATGCCGCAGGTAAAGCAATCGATACTTCACTGTCACCAAATCCAGTCGCTGGAGGTCTGTCTTCCAGACAGTTGACTGCGCGATGACTAGACTGCCCCTCTCGACTCATGACTCACTGGGCACCGTTCACGGCGGCAGGTGGCACGGTTCAAAGAGTCTACACTATTAGGAACGCCGTATGCGGCCGACAGACCTTGCCATTGCTAAAGTTCTCACAGGCACGCTGGCTGTGATGAACATTACACATCCACCCAAGTATCCTCCGCATAAGCTTCAGCTGTTCGCACGGCCGCTAGTGGGTGCTTGTCTCCTGCGGTGTTTGGAGCCACCGTCCGCTGGGCCGACGTTCAATGCTTTGCACGGAGCTTCTGGCGGCAGGACCTGCTGGCTACTCGTACACAGTGTCGCGGCTATCGGTTGACGCAAATCGACCAAGAGTAACGGTAGGCTCAAATGTTGGTCCTGCTAATGGCAGCTCCAGATCTTAGGGAACGGCCGCTGGCGACCAACCAGATCGGTCTGGAGCAGCTCGCCGGTGGAGCCGATTTGCTTACAATGTCTACGGATCAGTGCGCCGTCTTATGACTGGCTGAACCGTGACACCGGTGGTGTTGGCTTCATGGCACTGTTGATGGGTTCAGACTAGCTGCCACTACGTTTACTGATTCGAACATCGCCCCCAGACTTTGCTCAGAGTCCACCGATCCATGAGAACCCATTTACTAATGTTTAATCCCGTCCTGCTCCAGTTACTTCCAGCAACGCGCTGGTCTATACCAATTGGTGGAGGAAACTTAGTTGCCGCGTTCTGGGCTGAGCAAGAACCGGTGCTCCATACTAACTTCGATGTGTCGATTCCAGGATCAGGCCCAATGATGCTATTACAGCTGCGACTGGGTAGCCTTGAGGTCAATGAGATCATGAGCTTTGATCCCGATGCCAACCGGGTTGATGCACTTGACTGACAACCGGCCTGGTGTAGCGGCGAGGTCAATGGTGGCGCCGGCGGTGTGGCTACGCAAGGTGGGCCAGTTACGCCTGTCACGGCGACGGCGACTCCACAGGCTTATATCGGTGCCAACGATGTTCCGCCGATTGTAGTCAACTACGATATCCTATTTGTTCAGGCCGAAGGGTTCTATCGTCAGAGATATGACGTTCAATCATCTACGCCAACATCTACACTGGCAATGACGTCTCTAGCCCTATCAAGCCATTTGTTCTATAACCATCAGATCCTTGAGTGGACCTATGCTGAAGAACCATTCAAGACCATCTGGACTGTTCGTGAGAAGATGGAACTCTTCACGTCTGACCTCTGGTCAAAGAACAAGATATGTACGGTTGGTCAAGACATGATGACACAAGGGAACTTTGAGTCCGTTGCTGTCAGTTACCGAAGGTCAATTATGATGCAGTTTACGTTTGCAGTCGAACGGCCTAATCCTCGTGGTGGTGGCTTGTAGTACAGATCGAGCGGCTGCAGATCAGGACGTTCCAGTTTGGAGCCGAGGATGCTTGGTGCGTTGACGCTGGATCAAAGAGTGTTGCTACTTTCCCCAATGCTATTATTGGCAATCATCCTACTGATGCTAATGGCGATCCGTAATTGGGATTCAGCCTGATCTTTCGCTCGAAGCGCGACATCGGCGAGATCGTTCGTGTAAGTGGCGGTGGGATCCTCAAGGTCATTGAGTATCTTCGCTACCAAACTACTGTTAAGGCCCATGTCATCAGACCTCTAGAAGACGTGTGATTCCCGAACGATCCATTAGAACGCCCCAGACTATCACTCAGCCTGGGTGTGGACGATTGGACAAGACCATTTACAAGCGTCTTTGGCCTAGATCATCTTGAGGGTCAGAAGGTTGTAGTCCTAGCCGACGGCGGTGTGGTTGGTGAACTAACAGTAGTATGATGGCTCTGTGACTATGCCTCAGCCGGTGTCTAAGAGTCGTTGTTGGCTATCCATTTCAAGCGCAGTTACAGACTATGCCATTGGACTTGGGGAATGAGATTAACTCTGTTCAAGGTAAGCGAAAGAAGGTTGGGGCTTTGACTGTTAGAGTTAAAGATTCTCGAGGGGTCAAGGCCGGAATGACCTTCGAAACCGTTACCCCAATCAAGGAGCTTAATCGAGCTACAGCTAATGGGGCTTCCTATTAAGCTAATACACCGCCGATGAGCGAATCGTAATGGATCCCTTATGGGATGTTCCTGGACAAATCTGCCTTCAAGTCGATGATCCACTTCCAACAACTATCCTTGGGGTTATCCCCGAGGTCGTTGTAAGGAGACTCGCAGTGAAAAATAAAGTTGTAGAGATCAGGAGGGTTGGACACTGAGGAAGCCGCAGAGGCTGACTGAGGAATACTGACTCTTGATGAGGCTGGTGAACAGACCACGGAATTCTGTTTATTGATGAGTACGATAATGTGGGCAGGCTTTATCAATGGGAAGCTTGCCTGTATCTGGGGAGTTATTCCTCCGAGCTTAATGTCCACATCAAGCCTATGCTTGGCTTAATACCACTGAGGTTCTTAAGGGTCATGAGTTTATCTTCGTTAGACATTCTCAAATGATCTTCGATGAAATCCTCGAAGAGTATCGACGCCGTAGTAGGTCATGTTATCATGGGCGCTGATAAAAGCTTATCGATGGCTTCGATGGCTAGGAGCAGAATTTGGACCGCCTCAAGGGATGGTGGTTCCGTATAGAATAACTCGACATGATCGCGAGGTTATGCCGTCATGGTTAGCGCAGCAGTAATGGGGTGGCATTAGTCTTGGCTCTAGCCTTCTAGGCGGAGTCACCAAGATGATGGGTGCGAGCACCAATGCTGATGCCCAGAAGATTAGCATCCAGGGCCAGATGATGCGAGACTATGGCCCAGGCCTTTGGGTTCCAGGCTCAGGCACAGCAGAGTACATATGCAGCAAACAGAGTAAGTATCAAGCTGGCGTAGCTGATATCAATAAGGAGATTGCTAAGGCTAATGCTATCTATTCTAGGGATGTAGGCGAGGTCGAAGCCCAGCAAGCTGGCATGAAAGCCCATTCTGACATGGGCGAAATGATAGCTCAGCAAGGAGCATCAGGGCTAGAGTGTTAACTCTGGGTCTTCGACTAAAGTTCGAGAGAGTATGGTCGAGATTGGTCAAGTATACTCAAGATATTATTCGTTCGAGTGCAGCTAAGAAAGCCTATGGGTACGAAGTCGAGGCTGCGCAATATGGTGCTCAGGCAGAAATCTATAGATACACTGCTAGAGCAGACATGAGGCTCAGGCCGAGAATGCAATAACAGCGTCGAATATGACTAAGTCAAGCCTTAGGCCTTCAGCAAGCAAGCGATGAGCAATGTCGATACTGCCAAGAACATAAACATCATGGGAAGCTTAGTCGGCACCGCTGGCAGCGTTGCTAACAAGTGGTCGGAGGGATCGTATCACAGGGTTAACCAGTGCAGTTAGTGGGATGTTTGGATAATGCCTAAGGCAGATTACGTTCCATATTCAACTGTTAAGCCCGAAGGTCCACGGAGCGTTGCGGAACGGGTCAGATATAACTATCCGCATGTTGAATTCAGCAGAACTCCATTGGACAAGCGCTTGCTCAGGCTGGCGAGGGCATGCTGTAGACTCTTAGTCGATCTGTTAGCTGAGATCAGGCGATGCATTTGATAATCTTGGTCAAACCTTCGATCACGTTGGAGATCAACTTTGGCAACGGGCCCAAGGGCTTCAAGAGGTACAGAATCAGACGACTTCTGACTAAGGCTGAGATCGAATATGATAAATATGCTGGTGAGAAGCAAGTAGCATTTAATCAACTTCAAGGTGATGCTGCTACTGGAGAAGTCTTACAAGGCCCATCTGAAGGACCTTGAAGACAAACGTAAGGACGATGTTGAGAGAAGCTTCCAAATCCAGTCTGTTGCACAAAGATTTGATAAGAGCACCGCTAGCACAGTTGGCCGATATGGGAATGCAAGCAGCGCAACATGCTGCAACGGAGACTAGGAAAGTCATTCATTAGTCTTCAAGCGAAGCTAAGGGTAGATCAGTTCAAGGATCAGATATCTAAGACAACGGATATTCAAGGAGACTGAAGACCTCGCTAAGAAGATCCATGATGAAGTCTTTGGTAAGCAAGCTCCAGCTGAGGGATTGGACCGTATGAGACAAAGCCGCTGATGACTCTTCCAAAAGGAAGATGCTAGGCGATGCCTATGCTTCATGCAGGCTACTATGAATGTCCAGGGAACTGATCCGACTGGGGCTGCAAGAAAGCTGTTGGAGGCTCAGAGAATGTGACTGCATTGGTCCGAGGGCATAAGTATGAAGAGGCAATGGAGCACATGCTTGATGCAATGCAAGGATACATTGAATCTAAGAAACATTGGAAATGAAGGTTCAAGAGGCCAGTCCGGATGGCTCGCTTAGGAGAGAAGATAGCTGAGGCTAGGAGACGAAGACCGAGGCGATTAATCAAATGCGACCATTGCTAGTTCAGGCATGCTGTCTATGATTCAATGCTGAGCAGAAGCACGACGAAGCATAGAGGGAAGTTTCACAGGAGTGCACTGGATAAGCGCAAAGAATACTTTGTTGAGCAATGCTTTATGGATATCGATAGCTCCGCGTGGTAGAGATTGCCTGAGACTTCGGGGTACGAACTGTTCGCCTGCGGTGGTGAAGATGCTCCGTAGAGACTATACGAAGGAGCTTCCAGAGAAGGAACGGCGTAAGGATTGATAAGATTCTGTGAAAGAACTGCCAAGGGAGATGTCCCAGAGACTGCCAAGCGATCGTAGGTAGGGTATATGACTTAGAAGAGATGTGGCGCACGAGTCAGGCCAGGTTTAGAGATCATGATATTGATGAATGAGCAGATTCCAATCTCTGACAGAGGACTAAGATTGAGGAAGAAGCAGCTCAAGTGATTAAAGAAGGTATCAAGCTCGAAGCCGATCCACAGACATCGCATGCTATAGACGTTATGCGATCCGGTGGATCCTACCGAAGGATCTTAAGCCAGGTAGTTCTAAATGGAATGCATTCTACAGGGATGGTTCGTGAAGGCTCTGGTTGAGCAGGGAAGAGAGGCAAGGCTTTGATAAGCCCTTGACTGAGGAGCAGATCAGACAGATTGGCAATGAGTGTATTAGAGAAGGCGCATGGGAGTGGATACTTCGAGAATCAGCTGGGGTATTGGAGAGGTTCCGCTATGCGAAACCGCTAAGGATGTTTCCAAATCAGCGTCAAGAAAGAAATACATAACAGATTATCCAGGGCTTAGTGATGCTGCGGTACTCGAGAAGTATAGACAACTGAGATAATTAAGATGTTCAATCGATAGAGCTAAAGCCTCAACCAAACGCGGCGGCTCCATAATGGCAAGTGACGACGCTGAAATCATTCAGTTGATGAGAGGACGAACGTTCGGTCGGAAGGACAGTATGGCGTTGTCAAGAGGCATGGATGGAGATAAGAAGAAGGCTGCCGATTCTATAGCTATTCAGACTGATACTGGTAGAGATTCTCAGCAGACCCTATGGCAATTATGATACTGCTTCCAAGAAGGTTAAATCAGATCTTGCTCAAAGCATTGTTGAGAAGGACGATCGGCTACTTAGGTATATTGAGGACGATCCTCTAGCTGCTACTGTTAGTAAGGATGATTGGGGAAACCTAGGCTACCTTCACTGACACAGCTAAGGACCTTGGCCAGCGAGGCTAAATCCAATTATTTCAAGCTTGTTAAGGGTATGAGGCATCTCCATGATGCTGTTTATCCTGGCGATGCTTCGTATTTCATGCGTGGGTTTGTTACAGGGTTGACTAAGGAAAATCCTGAGCTGGCTGCTGAGTTCTGTCGAGGGCATGGGCTATCATATGCCTAAGGCCTTTCAGCCAGCGATGTTCTACTGGATCAAAGGCTATTAGGGACTTCGCTGCTACGATTAAGCCCGAGGGATATGAGACTAACGACAGGAGCATACTTGATGCTTAAAGAGCTTGACTGATGTCTCTGCCTGTCGAATAGGAGAAGTTCGGTGGTGCTATTGCATCGATGGTTCCTGGAGTAGTTGCTAGCTGGTGTCGGAGCAGCTGCCGGCTTTGCTGACGACCAATCCCTGGTGGTGCAGTTGTAGGTGGCTTCAGTCTGGAGCCGGTAGCGTAAGCTATGCTATGGGCTATGGAGAAGTTTACAAAGCTCTGAAGGATGAGAGGAGTTGATCCAGCCTTTGCTGCTAATGTTCTCGGCGATAGCTGGCGGTAGTAATTGGTGGCCTGGATATGGCCAGCTTACGGATCAATCGCTGGTCAAGGTTATTGGTAGACGACAGCCACGAAGGAACTATCTAAGTATGTAGCAAAGAGAATCGCCAAGGAGTTTGCCAAGGGAGCTACTAAGTGAAGGCCTCACTGAAGTCTATGCAGGAGATCGTCAAGGATGCCGCAGTCTCTGGGCAGCAGATAAGAGTTTGGTACTCCAGAACAGATCAAGGGCTGGATTGAGTCTGGCCGTAGTTGGTGGCATGGCTGGTGGTGCCATTCGTAGGTCCATTTGGATTACGTGGTCCACTTAACAAAGACCTTCAAGATGTAAGGAAGACCGCAGATCAGGTCGGCTAAGACTATTGATAACGCCGAACCTTGGGTTATGAATGGAGAGAAGCCGCCGGTTGGGATTGATCCTAGTAATCGATCACATGATTGGTTTGGATTCCGAAGAGAGGATCAAGGTTCTTGATGCCGTTATCGATAATGAGTAATAAGTCTGAGACTAAGGAACTCAGCCCAGAGCTTTGGAATGATCTTACTAGAGATCATATTCGAGAAGCAAGAGATCGAGAGTTCGTTGGGATGCTATCAAGGCTATGTACGGAGAGAAGATCCCTGAGCCTGGAGATAAGCTCCTAGGGGATATCCCTGGCATCGATACTAAGTTCGCTAACTCAGCTGTTACAGGAGAGAGTGTTAAGGTTAGGCTCTCCGACTGGGTTGGGAAGGTTGATTCAGAGCTTCATAAGCTTCTTCATGATGATCTGTCATTTCCAGATGGAATGAGTCTTAACGAAGTCAAGAGTAAGCCCAAGCTAGAAGAAGTATCTCAAGTCACCGATTGAGAGGATCTCCCTGGTCTGTCTGATGAGCTTGGTAAGCCTTATAGCCTAAGCAAACTCGAAGACGGTAGATATCATGTTCTGAGACGAGGCTGGAGCTATAGCTGCTGGGGTTCAGTGTCGTCGAGAATGAAGGTGGTAAGAACCTTCATATTCATTTCGAGACAGGTCAGAGTAGATGTAGCTGGGCGTTCGAACCATGCTGAAGCAGCTGAAGGAAGGAATATCCTGAAGCTGAGACTATAACTAGACGCCCGAAGGTAGCTGGGGTTGAGACGTTAAAGAGAGCACTTACAAGGAAGCCAACATTGCTGTCGGACTTCCGTTTAGGATTAAGGAAACGACTGTTCAGATAGTCGAAGGTCTGGTGGCTTAGAGCCATTGTTTGATCTCCCAAGGGAAGGGCCTAGGGCTGATTAGGCTTGTAAGGAATCATGAGCATTCCTATTGCTACCAGGTGATGTCTAACTTTACTATAACAGATGAGGTTGGCAATCCTATTGGGAAGTCTCAGGTGCTACAAGGCAGAAAGGAAAGGATTTTTATATAGACTGGATTGGTGCACCATTAGATCGACCGAGAGGTTGGTGGCAATCTTGTCAATAAGCTTGGCCCGAAGTTGATAAGGAAGTTTGTTCAGGGAACTTAAGAGAGAACTACCTAGAGATACAGACTGTAACTGGCTTTAGGGTTACTGGTGCTAGAGGAACTATATGTGAAGCGTGAGGTTGTTCACGATCAATCCTTGCTAAGCTAATGGAGGAAATGGAGAAGGCTCCAGCAGGTTGGGAAGGAGTAGAAGGTGGCGTAGGCCCTGAGCACAACAAGATGGTTGATATGACTCAGGGCTGGGCTAAGTTCACTGACAAGATTATAGCTCAGAGATCGAGAGAGTGGACTCCGCAGGAACTGGCCTTAGAGTCTAAGATCACTAAGTTGATGAATAAGATTGTCTCCTCAGGAAGTCAGAGTCTATGGCGCCGAGGATATCAGGTACGGCTCAGGGCAGCGGCAGATCCTTGGGTTATGCAGCCGTTCCATGATAGGAAGCCACTTATCTTATGGTCCTTGGAGGGCCCAGACGCAGTAGGTACGGCAAGGCATGAAGCTGTACATTTCCTTAAGATGTATGGATATATTAACGAGAGGAATGGGCAGTTCTAGAGAAGCATGTTGAGGATACTGGAGCGATTAAGAAGCATGGAATTGATTCTAGGTACTGGCATCTAGATAAGAGTCAGCAGACTGAAGAAGCTATTGCTGAGGAATTTAGAACCTGGCTTAGAGAACCTGAGGCTGAGACATTGGGGAGGAAAGGTATTTCAGAGGATCAAGGAAATCCTCGATGGGATTAAGTCTGCCTATAGAGAGTACACTGGGTAGGGAACCACCTGCTGAGGATATCTTCAAGGGACATTGATATCGGCCGAGTTGGAAGGAGAGAGCCTGGGCCAACTCGTGCGGAGAGGATTGTCTGAAGCCTAAGGCAATGGAGAAGCCTTTAGTTCCTCCAGGTAGAGGGAGTTCCGACCTTCGAGCCTGGGGCCTTGATGGACAAGGCTCGCTATGCAAAGTATCAGAAGCTGATTCAACGAGAGGAAACAACGAAGATGCCAAGAGGAACTAGATAAGGCTCAGGCTGAGATTCGTGAAGAGGAGAAGCCTGAGTGGAAGATTAAAGAAGCTGAGATGAAGGCTGAGGTTACTAAGGAAATTGCCAATCGAGCCAGATTGGAAGGTTAGTCAATTCTTCCGTAATGGAATGTTCTTCGGGATGGATACTAAGTACCGTCCGAAGATCGATCCTAAGTATCCTGACCCCTGAGCAGCAAGCTGGACTTACCTAATCAATTCATGCATAAGGGTGGGATGGACCCAGATGCTCTGGCTGGAAGCTTTGGATATACTACTGGTGGAGCCTTGGTCGATCGAATGATTGAGTTCGAGAGAGCCAAAGGCAGAAGCTTGGTCCTAAGGAATTCTTCGATGAGATGGTTAAGCAAGAAACCAATCGAAGGATGGAACTTGAAGTACGGAGAGCTAAACGAGAACATTCTTAAGGAAGCTTATAATCATGTTGTTAGTTTAACTCAGATGGGACTTGCTTAACGAAGAGATGGCTTACCCTGGCGAGTTCGGGCTGGGCATTTGCCATAGCTAAGACAGATATCAAAGCTGACCAAGCGCTTAGGTTTAATAACGAGATTGCCTCTGAAGTAACTATGCGTGGGTACTTCAGGGAGATGTATCGAGCTGGTAAGGCAGCTGAGCTGGCGTTCCTTGAAGGGAGATTGGGTTGACGGCATTTCAGGCAGAAGCAATCGCAGGTTAATCTATTTGCTCTAGCTGAGCAAGCTAAGAAGTTCGAGAAGGTTACAAGCTCAGGTTGATCAGAATTACTAAGCAGTTTAACAAACGTGATATCGACGTCAAGTATATGCCACCGGAGTTTACTGAGTGGATTCATTCGATTCTGTTCCAGATTGGTCGACCGCCTGAAGAGGATGAAGCCTGCAGACTTGGTGGCAATGATTCAGCTTAGGGATCATCAGACCTTGGCTGACTTCGTTGAGGACAAGAATCAGCTTCCCAGAGGGTTGGTCAGAGTATGAAGATGAGGTTAATCCAACCTTAGCAGTAGCAGATTTCCTACGAGCTAGATCAGGATTGGGCTCCGTCTGGAAGAGACTTTGATTCTCTTACCGTAGGCGAACTCAGAGCTATCAATACCAGTCTTCAATCACTTAAAGACGATTGGTAGAATGGAGAGGAAATCTAACTTAGCAGATGAGATGGAGAAGATTGAATGATAGTTATTGGGAAGATGGATAAGCAGCTATCTAAACGTGGGGAGAAGAAGCAGCTGCCTCCAGGGCACGAAGCCTAGGATATACTTACAATAGGCCATCTTGGTTTGCTTCAGCCTGAGGCTCTTTGGGATCGGCTGGACGAGAGGTAATCAACGAGGGATATTCTCTAGGTACTTTGGTATTCCGTTGTCTAAGGCAGCTAATGAATATTCAGCGATTTCAGCGTAAGTTTGCGAGGATGCTAGCTGACGTAGATAAGAAGTTTGGTCTTAACAGGAGTGAGATTGAAACGTAAGGTTGATAACGATGTATTCTATGAACCGGTGTATATGGAGAAGGACGAGAATGGAAAGCCTGTAGTTCCACTGCATGGTACTCAGTGGATACCAATGACGAGAGGAGCATGTCCGAGGAGTTATTCTGAACTGGGGTAATAAGAGCAATAGGGAAAGACTGGTACAAGGATATCATACGACTGAAGAGGATGTTGAAGCATGGTTAAAGAAAGTTTCAACTCAAGGAGGATTGGCTTTGGGCTCAGGAGATTGCGAAGATCTACAATGAGATTCAGAAAGATTCTGATGAGATGACGTTCAGAATGACTGGAACGATTATTGAGAAACTTCCTACTCCTAGCTTTATAGAATCCACATGGAGAGGATCAGAGAGGATATTACTATCCAATTATCTATGATCGAGCTAGAGATGGTGGAGCTAAGGTATCAGCCGAGAAGTCACCGCCGGTTAAGTCACTTGACTTATAATGGATGGGAGACGAAAGAGAACCGGATCAGCTGGGCCATTGGATTTGTCCTTACAGCAGATGGAGAGTTTTATCTCTAGAAGGTTAAAGGACAATGCACTGAGAGAACCTCTAGCAGAGGTATATAAGATTTGGTTTAATAAGTCATTCAAAGCATCTATGGCAAAGTATTATGGTGAGCATTATAATGATATGCTAAAGCAGTTCTATGAAGATCTTACTGGTCAGACTGGTTATTCGATCTGGCACTATGAATGCTGGGCTAAGATTTGTTGATGGAGTTAGACAGCAATACAATCAGTACCTTAATTGGGTACAATCCAGGAACGGTATTGAAGCATGGGATATCGGCATTAGTTCAGAGCTGGAAGGAAGCTGGGATATTCAAGCCCGATTTCTATAAGGCTACGGTTGATTTGTTTAGAAGTAGATCAAGCAATCGATGGTAAAGAACTGGAAATGGATTACGGAAGGGGGTAAGGTTGGAGATTTAGAGTGGACTGGATCAGCTGAGATTCAAAGAAGACATCAGCACTGGGCTGAGACTATTGGTGGTGCTGGTGATATCAAGATGAAGAAGATGAACGCTAGGGAGACAATGGCGTATCTATGGATCATAGCCTGTAGCTTGGTCAGATTTGGTTTCTTCGAAGATACTCTGGAAGGCTCGATATGATAGAGTCATGCGTGAGAATGCTCTTAACATGCCAGTAGAGGAAGCGCATGAGATAGCTGTTGAAATGGCAGACAAGGCTGTGAGAAGAACTCACGGATCGACTGCCATTACTCAGCCGACCGGCGTTCATGCGAAGCACGAATCCATTTGCTACGAACCTGACTTCGCTCTATGGATTCTTCAATCACGTCTATAACAGATTCTATAAGATGGCTTGGCAGGGCAAGGATCTTATGCAAGGGACTGTCCGTGGAGAATTATCTGGCAAGGAAATTGCTAAAGCAATCAGCTGACTTAACCAGTGACTTCATGATGTATATTGTGGTTCCTTCACTGGTCGAAGGTTATGTTGCTGAAGCTGTCTTGACTGGTGATTGGGACGATAAGACTTGGGGTGAGTTTATAGCCCATAGTATGATTCATACCGTTTCTGCTTCGATACCATTGGTTAGAGATGTAGTTCATGCTGTAACTTCTGGTCATGACCCAGCGGCTGGCTTGCTCTGGGCGAGCTATAAAGGAATAACAGATTTCACTAGACAGATAGGCAAGGAAGAGATAGATGTAGGTAAGGGCTATTCAGGCTGGAAATACTTTGCTTGGGTAATGTTTGCGGATTGTCTAGTACTCAGCTTCGGCCAGTGGCAGAAGTTCATGTATAACTATACTACTGGTGCAGAAGATCAGCCAGAGACTATGGAGGATTGGTATCGGAGCATTCAGATCAGGGGAACCACAGCCTAGGAAAGGACACTAAATGAAAATCGTCATCAGCAGTGGACATGGAAAGTACATCCGAGGAGCAGAGGGCCCAGAGCCATGGGGGCTAGAGCGAAGTCGATGAAGCAAGGAAGGTAGTGAATGAAGCTGCGGATAGTGCATGGCAGGCTATGGGGATTGATGTAACTGTCAAGTTCCACGATGATGTAAGCGATGATCAAGACGAGAACCTAAATGAATTGTGAACTTTCACAATGCTCAAGGACCACATGATCTGGGCATGTGAGTGTTCATTTCAACTCCGCTGACTTTTAGTGGAATAATTATACTAACAATCCGCGTAGGGATTGCGAGGTATTTTATGTACGTCGGACTCAGGTGGGAAGATGGGCCAGCTAAGGCTTTGTCAACGCCATGTGCAATGCCAGCGCGTTGATCAATCGAGGGCCTAAAGAAACTGGGAACCTATGCGTTCCTGAATAAGACAGCTGAGGCCCCAGCGAGTCCTGCTGGAGGTTTGCTTTGTGAACATCTAAGGCTAGACGTTGAGATATATCATGAGGAGTTCTTCGAGGCAATCTGTGATGCTATAGCACGAGGTGATTGACGGTGAGCTTCCAGGTGTTCAGATAGACCGGGCCTACCAGAATCGCCAGAGTATGATGAAGGCGCATTGTTTACATGCCAACAGGTACGTGCGTCAGCAGTTCGGAGGACCAGATGATACTGGGGTATCTCCAAGCGAGGGACTTGCCTTTATCTTTGATGTGCGATCAAGCACCACAACTATTCCTACCATATCAGCCCTCGGGCACAACTGGTGCTTAGCTAGGCGACTTAGACCCCTATGAACATGTCTATCGTCGCCTGTAGATGGGACTATGATGTTACGTCGAAGGACATGCTCAGGGAACGTCAGGTCAAGATGCGCTAAGGTCACGGCTAAGCAGACTGGGCACGAGGCTTGCTCACCCAGCTGATTGGGGACCACACGGGGACAGACACTGGAAGAGCTGGCTGACCTAGCCCTGGCACTGATGGAGAGCCCTAGGCATAACTACTGACGACATAGTTGAGGTTCGTGTATCCATGGCCAGAATGAATGGTTGATAACAGTTACGAACTACAGGAACTATACAAACTTGGCTAGGCGCCTGCCGCTTGAGGCCAATGCAAACTTGCTATGTTATCTTCAGGAGGTATGCGCTAAGACAGATCAGAAGCTCGGTGAGATACCGAAGCAAATCAATGAGATGGAAGCCATGAGGAAGGAATGGGTTTGGGCGATCATTAGCTTGGTCAATTGCTATAGTGCTTGGCGTATATTCTATTGAGTCTTGCCAAGGATGATGCTCAATCCAAAGTGCCACAGTGATTGTGTTGATCCAACTGAGCAGTGAGGATAAGGCAGATCAGTAATTCTTATGGCATTGATCAAGGGACTTGGTGAAGCAGATAGGTTCATCTGTTTGATATACTGGGCAGAGAGGTACTCCTACATGCGAGCAGCAGCCTCGAGCGAACAATGCAGTTAGGCAACTACCAATGCTAGATCAATGCTACATAGGATCAGCAGTGCGCAGGAAGCTTGCGACTTCAGTCTTGGGACGCCACCGCCTTGGCGCTAAGGAGCCGTGAACTGGCTTAGGCCCTGGCGGGTGACGTGAGGAACAGACAATCATTCTTGAACTTATTAATGTCTCTAGCATCGGCCTGACTGACATTGACGAAAGTTCGTTCTCTGCATGAAGTTGATTACTAGAGTGTTCGTCGACTGGGCCTTTATGATTACGAACAAAGTGAACGACTTCATCCATTACTCTAGAGTCAGGTGCTATTGATCCTAGTCTGGAATATCAAAGGCATTTGCTTCTCGGCTTGAAGAAGCCAGAGCATTGCTCGGTTGAAGTCTTCAACCTCGAGGAGAAGATCATTGGATCGATCCACGCAAGCTACCATTGTAAGCTTAAGCAGATGTGCCCAGCGTCGAGTGTTGTAATGGACTAGCTTGGGATGATCTGGAATCGGTGGTTGGCCTAGGAGCTTCCAGTTATGCATGGCCTTGGCGAAGTCTGGGGTGTACTGGAACTCGCCGATTAAGGTACTGATGATCTTGATATCATGGATCAGGTTGACTGGCTTAGGCATAGCTGGGGTATTGAAGACATCTATCATTGGGCGCTCAGAGGCGTGGACCATGATGACTCTAGACATTAGGCCCTGTTCCCAGACGTAGTCCTTTAGGGTATGGATTAGGTTCGAAGGAGTTGAGCCTGAGAGAATGTTAAGTTGTGGCTTAGGGATCTTGATCCTGATGTTAGATACCCTTCGGCCTTCACTATAAGGATTGACATCGTAGAATTCTACTAAGGAAGCAACTAAGGCTGAGTCATACTCAGACATAAACGCAGAGAACTCATCGGCGACGGCGACGAGAGAGTTGTATTCAATAGGTGGATGGGGAATGTTCGCGATGAATCGTTTGGCCTCGTTCATGTAATCGCTTAGCGCAGCCTTGGTCATTGAGGTAGCACCCCAGTAGGTTTCTGGTAAGGCTTCGCTGAACTGATGTTCGAGGCAGACATGATAGCTCGAGACTTCCCTAGGCCTGGGTTGCCGACTAGGAAAGTATATAGATTTGGATAGATGATCGATCCTGTGTTAGCCCATACCTTCTGCTCTAAGGTAGCTGCGACCATTGTGATCGCAGACCACCTTCGCCATATCTCAGGTGACTCAAGGTTAGCTGTATGCTCTACGAAACTTTCGATCCAAGACTTGCACCGGCGGCGTCCGGGTCCGTTTATCATTGGGCTTGTAGCTCTTGAGTCCGTCTGGGTTTGCTTCACTGAAGTCGCCCCAGTTCCATCCTGTTTTACAGCCATACGGAATCACCAATGTCCTGCCGTGTTTAAGTGGGATGGCGTGCTTGAGTTGCTTAAGGATCTTTGGGATGACTTCATCTTCTTTCTTCTCTGGGTATTGAACAAGGATGGAGTCATGGTTTTGCATCAGGAGTTGGCAGTCATTAGCTTGGATAGACTTGAAGCATTCCTTGGTTGACTATATCGGATAGTGAGCCTTGAGGATCGAAGGCGATGGCTTCTCGGATCACATCGTCGGAGTCTCGGCGGCCAAAGAAGTGGCGCTCCCTACCGGTTAGAGTTAACGAGTCGACCATGTGCTCTGATCTGTTCCTCAACATAGGCGTGCCATGTTCGATGAGCAGGGAAGGCTTTGAAGTAAGCTTGCTGGAAGTCTATGATGATCTGAAGATCAGTCTTAGTTTGAGTGGCCAGTGTTGCAGGTCTGCCTCCGTAGTTAGAGCCGTGCCCAAGCTTCTTGCACATGAAGCGTCGAGAGTAATGTCGATAAGTAAGGTTGTTCTGCGAGCTCTCGATCGCCTTCCAGTGTATCAGTCCAAGGAAGGCTGGGCCAGCATATTCTTGCAACTGCTGTGTGCAGGTCTCCTGACTCACAAGCATCCAGATAATCCCCCGCTTGAATAGAGGTTCCATTCGATTGCTCCGACGACACGGGACTCTCCTTGTTCTGCATCAAAGTTTCCTAGCTTCATACCTTCGTCAGCGACGAACATAGTAGCGTAAGCCTTCTTCTATGTTCTGTAGGTTACCTCCTGTTCCAAACTCTGAGAAGCTTGAAGAGAACCTGCCGGTGGTAGTGCCAGCTATGTTATAGGAGGTTCTCATTCGACCGTCGGAGTCGATGGCTGTCTTGATTACCTCGAGTCGTTTCTTGATGTCTCGCATGTAGGTCATGTATTCGATGATGGTTCTAGCTATGGAATAGGTTTCCATATCCTCTAAGGCATCTCGATTGACTGATGGTGCTCCAGTCTTAGTTCTGTGTCTCCCAACTGGGATGCGGAAGATATCATAGAAGAGTCTGCATAGATCAGCGGAGCTGATCGCCAGTTGAAGCCAACGAAGCCACAGCCCTCACGGACTATCCGTTCGAGGCGAGCCTCGGCCTCTTCGAGCTTGTTGAAGTATTCTTCTCTGACTTCAGCTCGACGCCACTCGTCGATCTTCACGCCACGGAGACGCATCTCGAGGACAGGACCTTGAAGTGCTCGAGAGAAGTCGTAGGTTCGCTGAGTGTAATCGTTGAGCTGAGGGAGCAGAGCTTCAAGGACTTCGGCGGTGACGCAGCAGTCGAGGCCATTGTAGACCCAGTCCTTCTCGATTCCTTTGAGCTGACCTGGGATCGTAGAGTGGGTATGAATTACCTTCACGGACTCGCCTCCTTATGTCTTGAGCTCTGACGTACGTCTGTTGATCTGCTGATATGATCCCATTCTATTGAGATTATGTATCCATAAGTTATCTACGAAGTTATCCAGTTCTTCATCATTCCAGTTGCTAACTCCATCAATCTCATTCAGGTGATCCTTTCCGCATGCTATTCCCACCTCTTCAAGGCTCCATGCCTGTATTGCTGTTCTGCTATGAGCTATTGTTCTCCAGGTTACTCTCCCATTGTACCAAGTACTTCATCCATACCTCTGTATTGATCTGCTCATCTGATCTTTACCTTACGATATCTATGACAGATTCCACAGTATTCTCTTGTATCATCTCTCATACCAATTGCCATTGATATCTCTGTCCAGTTCTGTAAGCTCATCTCAGTCCTCCTTCTTGATCGTAGCTATCTTCTCCCTCATTCCTTTCCATGCGCCTTCGTTGGTATAGATAGAGCCAAGGAAACCCAAGGCTCTTAAGGCTCTCAGGATATAATAGAATGATGTAGTAGCATGGTATCATCCTCAGCACTCCTTACTCCGATTCTCCAGGCTCGGTAGATGAAGGCGATATCATAGAGTCCGTTCTGGAAAACCTTTGGGATTGGTCTTGTGAGAATGTCTTTAACAATCTTGTAAACCTTGCGCTCAACATCCACAGATGGCCAATAAGCTTTCCCTGATCTTCGGACGACAATTCCTGGTATGACAATAGCAATGTCTCTTCGTGGAGCGAACCCGATGCAGGTAATCGCTCGGCCAGAAGTCTCAATGTCGACAGCAAGCGACTTTGCACTCACGGATGTATAGTCGATCGAACTCATAGATATCCTCCAAGGTTGGTTCGTATCCAGATCTGACGTTGAGGTAGTTGGATGTCAGGGAACAAGGACTCTCGCTTGCCTTTGATAAGATCCATTACAGTGACGGGACGCAGGGACCACTGACGAAAGATAGCAGCGGGAGTGGTAGGTTGGTAGGACCTTGTAGCCAGTGACTGTATGGGTTGAGAGTTGAACTGTGCCACGGATCTTTGAGATAGATGTCTTGCCTAGCATTGCCCACGAGGCTGTGTTGCCCATGGCGATGATTACGTTGGGGTTTACCTCGTCGATCTCATCGGCTAGGCGCTCGAGTTCAGGACGGAATTGCTTATGGATGTAGCCATGTTTGCCAATGGATGGATAGCCATAGATGCCATCGCTTCTTGATCAGTGCAGAGAGCTTCGATCTTATTACCCGGAGGGCGGAAGTTAAACACGTTAGTAAGGAAGCAGTCGGATCGTTTGATCCCTGCTTCGCCAAGCATCTTGTTAAGCTCCCAGCCAGTCGGACCGACGAAGGCCTTGCCTTCACGTTCCTCTTGTTCACCGTAAGCTTCGCCTAGGATGAGGATACCCGGCATGATAGTAGAGGGGAGCCGAAGCCCCCCCTCCCTTTATGTTAGAGGTTAGTCTGCTGGGCCAGTCTTGTCGATGTTGGCGAACATAGTCTCGCCATCATCGGACGGGACTGTGCTTGACGTGGATAATAACCTGGCGACCTGGAGTCTTCTGTTCCACGTCACCAATAGACTCGTCGTCATCCTCAGCTTCGAGGCCGAGGTCCTTGAGGAACTTCTCCAGACGCCAGAGTGCATCAGGAGTATGGTAGAAGGTAAGACGCATGGTCTTATCCTTGAGTGGAACGACTGTGCCATCAGCCTTGGTAAGCCATTCCTTCAAGGCATCTTCGTCCACGTCGTCCAGAGGCTTCCAAGAAGTTGGATGGTGTACTCCGAGAATGGAGTACCCTTCTTGGTAGACTTGTCGTAGCGAGGTAGACCCTTGACCATACGCTAGGTAGGACTCCATGTGGTGCAGGCTTAGGCCTGGAGATCTGTGAGAAGGGAGTATCAAGGAGTGATGCGAAGGTCTTAGCTTCTTTGCTTTAGCTTTAGCCATTGTGTCGTGTATCCTATTTGTCTGTGTAGTTACCAGTTTGACAGCCCACATAGCAGCGTCCTCATAATGCGTCTGGGCCAATGCCGCAAGACGAGGGTCGAGAGACTTGTGTTGTTCACAGAGATCGATTAGGTCTGCGGACAGTTGCTTGACTCTGATCCACTAGGTCGTCCTGGATGGGTTGAACATTAGGTCGTACTCTGTCTGTTCCTAGGCTCACTAGATACCTCCTTTGGTTGGTTGCGAAGAACTTCAAAGAACTCAGCGAAGCCAGTCTCGATAGGATACTCCTTCATCATATCGAATGGCCGTGGGTTCTTAAGGGTGACCATCGGGGTTGGAGTTGTTCTGACGACTCGCTTGCCTGATGGGGTAGTCTGGCACAGGGCCATGGAGTTGAAGTAGGCTCCGATCCATGAGGATAAGGCTGAGCCAACTGACTTAGGATAGCCTCGCCGAACTCCATCTTCATCTTCGTTGATATTGAACATGAGCTAATGACTATGACGTTGGTGCCAAAGGACTCGGAGGTTAGGTTGGCGAGAGACTTCTCAATGATCTTCTGAGCATCATAGTAGACTGCTCGCTGATCGTACTTGCCAGCCTTGCTTGCTACGAGTTGCTCTCGCCAATCGAAGCATGACTTAGACATCATGGTCAGAGAGTCAATGACTAAGGATCCACTTAGGTCCCCACTCAGGATGAGCTGGTCCTAGGTCAGGCCAAACTTATGTCTAGCAGCTTCATACTATCGGCTGAAGGCTCGTAGCTGCGCCGACTATCGACTGGACCATCGACGGTCATCTTTGTACTTGTCTCTGAAGGGTAACGTAGTGTACGTTGCCTAATCTTGTCAGGACATTCGTGCTTGATGTATTGCACTAAGAGGAGTCAAGGCCGTTGTCGAAGTCAATGATAGCAAGCTTGTAGCCTGCCTTTGACTAAGGGAACATAGACCACCGGTCTTACCTGAGCCGGGGTCACCGAGTACTAATCATCTTAGTGAAGTCATTGGACTGATGCTGATCCAGGGTTGGCATAGTTGAGCTCCGTGTATAGAGGGGAGTGTGTCGCCGGGTTTAACGTCGTGTTCGATCGGAAGATGTATCGTGGCGTGGACATGTTTGCCTAGGTGTAGGGTGATTTGCCATACCAGTGACATGAACTACTTCGAAGTCACCGACGAATACTTTCAGCGGGGGATTAGTGGGTTCCATGGTTCCTCCTTGTTGAAGTCTCCCTTGAGGGAAACGTTCGCGAACTCCGGGAGATTTAGAGCAGCACTCACAGAAATTACAGCCACCGTACTTGTCACAGGCTGTATCATTCATCGGGCCAGTAGCCTGCGATGGCATACTGCCTCAGCCTCTTCGAGTAAGCTCAGAGTTCAAGATCGATGAGCCACTCAGCTGAGCTGGTCTTCGGTTCGGTAGGTTGTACCTCTGGTGCATCGAGTGTCGTCGATCATGATCTGGATCGAGTCGATCAGAGACACCCTTGATGTTGGTTTGGAACACAACCTTACCAGCGAGGGTATAGAGAGACATCTGATTGTTAGGTTCGAACTGGTTCCAGAAGTAAGCACCTGGAGTTGAGCTTAGAGGACTTGTAATCCTCGGCGAAGATCTCACCTTGGAAGTCAACGACTCGATCGAGATGACCGCAGAGAATGTAGGGTTGAGTCAGAACCTGTTGGGTCCATAGTCAAGCTCGAAGTTAAAGGACAGCTTCGACTGCTGGTTTACCATTGGATAGCATGACAGTCTTAGCTGGATCATGTTCATACTGATCGAGGTAGCGAATGACGGAACGGATCAGGGTGAATGTGTTCTTGTATTTATGATCGGTGTCCCAGTCTTCGACACGATACATGAAGCTCACGGACTACATGGAAGACTGCTTCATCATGCTCGATGTCATCAGCTCTGATCAGTTGGTACTGATGCATAGCTGTGTGGAACTCTGCACCCCAGCGAAGATGCAACGGACTCATTCTTCGGTCGCCAGCCTTCTATCATTTCATATTGAGTAGAGGCGAGGACAACGCTTGAAGGACTCGAGAGATGTTGCATCCCAAGCATATTGAATGAAGGTTCCGGGGAGGAACTTGCTTGGGATTTCTGCGGCGGATCGTAGTGTGTTTGATCTCTGCTACTGTGAGTTCTGTCATACGATTTTCCCAAAATATTTCAGAAAATCTTAGACCCATACCTATAAGACGACGCGAGGCCAGACGCTTGATTGGCTTAGGCTTAGGTTAGCTTAGAGCTTTAGCATTGAGATGTCTGCGTTGATAGTTGGCGAGGATCTTGGTCATGTCTACCTGTTCGGCTTCAGCTTTCTTAGGTTTGACTCCAGAGTCATACATGGCTAGTTGCTTGCGATAGTAGGCGATGATTTCATCGACGTCAGAGTCGTTGTGCTCGCCTACCCATTTATCCCATAGTCGAGTTAATCTCGTTCATCGTAAGTCTCCTTGTAGATCCGAGTGTTGGCGTACTACCTCTCGGATCATTTCAGTGTAGCCGTCAGGGTAGCGGTCTTTAAACCACTGCTACGTCACGGGTGTATAAGTTTAGGATAATCTTGGTTATTGGTTCCGATACCGTCCGCATCTTTCCTCACTAGCCAGATTTCGTTTTCATTCTCTGGTAAGATCATTATAACCTCTTCTGAAGCTCGAGGCATGTTGGCCTCAGCTCGAGCCTTGTAGAGATGGTTCCGAAGGACATTACGATTGTCAGTTGGAATTGCAATGCCAACTTCGGAGGTTGAGAGCCTTCATCCAGAGTTCAAGAAGCATCAGTGCACCGTCACTCTTCTTCTTACGTCTTCGGGGTTTCTTCTCCTTCGGTGGCTTCTTCATGATGTCGACGCCTGGATGTTTCTTCTTGGTAACTTCTTTGAGGCGTTCGATTAGAGCAGGGAGAATAGTCGTATAGGCCATTAGATCCTCCTAAGCATGTCTACGGATCGGCTTAGGTTTCATGGACGGTGGGTCGTTGCGGGTTCTTTGACGATCAAGGCAGTTTGAGTGAAGGCGAGTTCTGGTTCAGTCTTCGGGTTCAGTCAGGGATTCGATCTCGAACTCACGAGTGTCGATTCGCTCGAGTCGAAGCCAAGCGTGAGTCTTCGGTCTTACGAATTACGCATTGTCGAGTTGGTCGTAAGACGGATCGACCATGCATGGGGTGACCTTGTTCGTAGATATCTCTTGTTGTCGATCCGATCGATCTTCCTAGCTGTATGAAGACGGATGCGGAAGTGCCATGCATCTTCACCAGCTGGCGAACTTGACCTTGATGCTTTTCGGATCGGCGATTGCCTTATCCATGAGATCGAAGCAATCGCTATAGGCGAGGCGAGAGGTTGACGTTACCATTGTAGCTCCTTAGTGGTGATCTCGAATAGCTCTTGCTGTAGCTCGAGTTGTGATGACATACTTGAGGTTAAGGTCTTGTTCACTCCTTCGAGAGCAGGTGCTTATCGAGATGATAGACAGTATTCCATTCTGCACCTTTGGCCTTGTGGCCGGTTGTGAGTTTGATCGTCCCTTGTTGGCCAGAAGATATGCTTGGCATAGCCAACGGCTTGGTCGAAGGTGTTTCCCCATGATGCAAAGACCTTCATGCACTCGGCTTGGTCGAGGATCGATCTGTGGAGAGTTACGTCGCTTTGGAGCTGATCGTCGAGCCAACCGTCGATCTTGAGAAGGAGATCTTCGGAGGAATCTCCTGGGCTACCGACCTTACCGAGTAGTCCGAATGATCTTAGGACCAATATCGCTTCCTGCAACTTGCACTGACCGTTTCCTTGACAGCAAGGCAAAGGCTGCTCTGAACAACGGAGCGTTATTTCTACATATGATTGCTGATGCCTTCGGGAATATCAGTAGGATCGAGCGACTCAGCAGTTCTTCATAGACTTCCTACCTGGTTTTTATCCATCGCATATGAGGCACATGCCAGTGCGACAGCTCCGACGATAGCTTCAGGGCAACGGAAGGAGTAGCTAGGGCCATCTCATGCATGATTGAACTTGGCTTTAGAGGTACTCATTCCGTTGGTTTCAGCACCCCTGAAAGCATAAATTGCCTGCCATCTGTCTCCCACTTCAACGAGCCGACCTTGGCCTTGTGTATGCATCTCTCAAGCAACGCAACATTAGTCGGCGAGAGGTCCTGCCGTTCGTCGACGTAAACAATGGGAAATCTCTGGATATGAACCGCCGAACAATGCGGGCATGTATATCTGATCGTCCAGATCAATTGCCCCAGCAGTAAGCAGCTTTGATTGAAGCGAAGAGGACATTATCGACGACTTCGAGGCAGAGCGGCGAGAGCCGGTTTTCGATCCTCGCACATAAGGTTTGCTGTGAACAAAGTCGCCGAGCATTGGGAATATTTACCATCCGGAATGTATCCGAGATGTTTCGCCATGTGGACGGCACCGGATGATATCCCACCACGAGTCGTTGAGTTCGTTGCCTGTCCGATCCTTTGTGCTCATTGATGGCTACCTTTAAGAGTTCGTTGGTTTTCTTTAGGTTTACATCGGCCTTGCCGTTGCCTTTCTTCCAAGACTCGTTGACCCATGAGAGTTGAACGTGTTCGGATCTCTACTCCAGATGGAAGACGTTCCCTGGCTTCTTTGACGACATCCTTGTTGAAGGCCATGTATAGGGTTGGTTCTGCGCATTATCGTCCATCATCATCTCGATGGTGGAGGTTTTGCCACCACCGGCGAGAGCATGTCGACTTGAAGGTTGCCTTTCTTAGTTTGAACGTAACTCACAGATGTCTACTTGTTCGTCTGTAGGCTTAGGCTTCTCCGGGAGTTGAGCATTGCAGCATCCTTTAGGCTCTCTATCTGTTCATCTAGATCGAAGATATCTGGCAGACGTTCGTTTAGGCCCATAAAGAATCGGCAGATAGGTTGAAGGTCCACCCCATTGGCAGTTCTCGCAGCGGACCTGACGATCCGACTAGGCCCGGACTCTTCGGCGGTGACAGAGCTTCAGTGCGGGTGCCGGGCGCTGCAGGATCGCCGTAGATGTAGAATCCACAGGAGGCGAGTCCCGGAACACCGCACCACACGGGGTCCGTGGATAGTGCAGCGGTTATCCTCTCGGACCCAGTCTTGACAGCGAGGAACACTGAGCAAAGTCATCGATGTCTGGTTCTGGGTTGAGATAAAGAAATGCATCCCGGCTCGAGTTTCTTCATTGGAGTCGGCCTTGGGCTAGAATGGTTAGTTGGTGCTGCATTTTCTTGATATTTTCTCTATCGCTAACCATGATAAGAGCAAGCCGATGATTGTCATTTGCTTTGTTCAGATGGGCCATCATCGCTGTTTCTCCTCCTGAAGCTTCGAGATACTCCATTATCTTTGCGTAGGTTTCGCCTTTGTAGTGGGGATTGTCACGTGGTTCTCCAGATATCAGCGAGGAGGTTGTGGCATTCTTCTGGGTCGGTGAGATTGAGCTGGATTACGCCTTTGGGAAGTTTCATCAGATAAGCCTCCCGTTTGATCTTAGTCATCATTGGCGAGATGATGGTCATGATGTTGAAATTGGATTTGGGTGGCTTCACCTTTGTCACTGACTTCGTAGTGATCTGGCCAATTCCCTAGGGAGAGCCTCAGGGCCATCCCAATGACGAAAGAACAGGGTTTCTAACGACCATAAGTCTTCCCATGGATAAGCCCGATGACCTACGATAGCCCAGGAATGGATCCACCACCAGCCATCATCACAGGAGTTGCGCAGTTTCCTGCATAGTCTTTTGGCCACGTGATCCAGCCCTTACGGCGATACTCCTTCACATGGCAGGGCAATGCATCTTCTCGGCAATCAGCCGCTGGTCACCACGGACTTTGTGTAGGATTAGGTGGGTCATGTGTTCACACGGGATTTGGTCGCTGCAAGGTGAGGAGATTATCTTACTTCCGAGTTCATTAAGCTTCTTATAGAGAGTCCGGCTATGCTCTCTGCGTGACGAACGACCGTTGCCTCTAAGTCCCTTTACCTTTTTCTATGCCATATGGACCACGTGGGGGCGGGGGCTTGAAAACACCCAGTTCCATCCGAACAGTGATTACAGCATTTCCTTGAGTGTACTGAAACTTCTCAGCTACTTTCTGTATCACTCCCGGCGCTTCTTCGCATATACGCACTTAGCTCATATTAGGTTCTGGGTTCACTCAACGATCTTGAGGGAAGTTATGGTGGTCTTCCAACTCGCGCTGGGAGAAGGTTAGATATTGTTTCTCCATAGGTTCTCTCCTATCTAAGTGGCATTTGACACGAGCAGAGGAGCAAGGCTAGACAGATCAGGCCCAACTCCCTTAGAACCTCGCGTGCACATTATTTGTTTGCGCGAGGCGTGAAGGTTAGCTTAGGCAGGACGGATTACTCAGCAGGTTAGGGTTTCATTTGGGCTGGGGTTCACCCCCGCCGAGTTCGGACGCGGCGTTTCCGAGCGAGCGAGGAATAGGATCTCCTGGGCGGTCTGATCATTAGGTACGTGGACAGTGTGGGTTGTCGGCCATTGATAGCTGGGAGTTCTGCGTAGATGTTATCTGCATCAGACCAGATTGTGAATACCCAAGGGTTTTTCATGTCGGCTCTGGCAGCGTCCAGCGGCCAAGTCTCAGCGGGTTCTACATGGCATTGACTGGAACTCGAGCTTCTGCATGTCTTTTCGATGGATTTCCAATGCAGTTTTCGAGCAAGCTCGCAGTTGCTCAATCTCAGCCTGCATTCGTTCCATTCGCTCGATGCCCGCTCGTTCAATGCAGTTTTGGCATACCGCCTCCATGACTCTCTTCGGGGCTCAGGCTTAGTCAGACATTAGTTCCGTTTTGAATTGTAGTAGTACCACTTCGTCGGTCTCAATCGAGGAACCATGACTTGTCGACTCGCTTGATCCGATAAATACAGGTAACATTTGGCGACGACAAACTTCGCGAACACCAGCAGGACACTCACAAAGTGCTTCGAGTAGTGATATATGAGCTTTCGACATCAAGGTCCTCGTCGAACTTGGTTATTCGTTATGCATCGACGTCCTTTTTTGTTGTATAGGCTCATTCTTCTTGGTCCTTGGAAACTGCCTTGGCATTTCTCTCGACGGGAAGATATTGATTAAGCTTATCCATCTCCTGTGACAGAGGCACCATATTCGACCTCGAACCTAGCCATCAGTTCTTACCTTAAGTAATGCTCTCGCTCGGCCTCCATGAGATTTCTTTCCGCCATTCATCATTATCCGTCGCATGTTGTTGCAGTCCTAACAGAGTTCTACCCGGTCCATATCAGCCATTATTCTGTCCTCTATCGATTGACGGTTGTGTATTCGGTTCGGAACGAAGTCCCCATTCCGTCGCTTGCTTCCGCATCTCGGCGACTCGTTGATTGCTTAGAGGTTGAAACATCCAGAACTTATCAATGAAAGCTGTGCCACATGGAGTCAAGCCCGAGACGTTCCATTTGCCGCAAAGTGGCTCGACTGGCTTGAGGCAACAGATCAATACCCGGGCCTGGACGAGGAACCGGGGGTCGAGAATGCTCGTCGTTCATTGTGTGCTTTGGCAACAGTCGGGCTAAGGTCTGCACGAAGGGACTTGAGGGACATGACGATTCTCTGCCATGTAACTACCATTATGACACAAAACCCTCGATTTACAGTCGGGGAGAGATTTGATCGTCCCGTAAGAGAATGTTGCCAGAGTTAAGGGGTTCAACCGCATTGTCGTAGGTTTGATGCCCTGGGGCGGATGGGATTTTCGGATCGGCGCTTGGCGAGGTGTCGGATGCGGAACGAAACGAGAACGGACCGGGAACGAACGTGCCATGCCGCATAGCTGCCATGCAAACAAACATGGCTGGCCGCCACAATAGCGCAATTGGGGACGGTTGGAACACACAGCCAAGGACACACCCTGGTAGTTCATTACTACGGATGGAGCGGGGGCTTCTTTTTTCGTTGAACCGGTAAGTACCATGCGGACCTAGACTAGGCGCACCATAGTCTTGTCTTTGCTGTGCCTAATGGGTATGATTCATATGAATTCCTTTAGTGCTGTTCTTCGCTCCTGGTGCAGGCCGGGTTGTTCGAGGCTCATGTAGTCTCTGCGGTGAATCTTAGATACATTCATAGGTGGTATACTGCTCAAGGTTTATAGTCTTTGGCCGATGGAGATTGGTTCTATTGTGTGCTATAAGCCTAAGGTCTTGCCCTGTGACAGCGTTCGACAACTGCTTAGCTATGCGCTATGTCCATTTTATGCCTGTCATGAAGAGGCATTAGCGAGGATCTGTCATGAAGGTTGGGGCAGTGAATGGGCTATCCGGTAATGATCCTGAGAATGGTCGAGTATCTGCCAGAATGGACAGGCGAGGGAGTGTGCTTTTTCATAAGCCTGAGTACGGTGACGATGGTGGCGACATTCGCTGTGTTGCCTGTTATGAGTGTATGGTAACAGTGATGGCAAGCAGAAGATGATGCACTAGGGCTATGGCCCTAGCGATGGCACTATGCCAGACCAGAAGGAAGCGTAAAATGACCAATGGATGCATACATATCGTCAGGATCCTCTGGAGTGATGACGATCGTCTGAACCTAATGGAGAGTGGGGCAGATGACTGACGGAAGCACCGGAAGGTGAAGTAAGCACTACCCTTATGGTGCCTGACTAAGGCCAAGGGTGGTATCGAGGTCGATACAGGGGCTCCCTGAGCATGTCTATCGAGAGGTTCTTGTCCAAGGCTCAAGGTGCTTATCAATCGTGGCATGACTAAGCTGACTAAAGAGGCTTATCCTGATGCCGATCTCCTCAAGGCTGCGGCCATGGAAGGCTGAGGAGACTCTTCAGAACATGTACGATGGCAAGATTCGTATCATGGGGGTGCCAAGAGCGATAAGGTTCCACGTGAGGTCATGACTGAGGCTCGGCGAATCGCTGGGGCATTGGTCGGGGACGGGCTGGTGCGGCTGGTGTTAAGATCAGCTATGTTGGCTCTGAGATCACCAAGGCTGCAATGTTTTGTTGGCAGATCAGCCTGCTATTCTCAATTGACAGGAGGGAGTTGAGCGTAGGGCTAAGGCTTCTGCTAAGGTCACTATCGACGTGAAGGCTATTCTCTCTCTGCGAGGCGAAAGGCTGCGGCTGAGGCTTCGGTTGCGGCTAGGAAGGCTGACAGACTTTGTGTGCGGCTAAGACGGTAAGATCGCTACCCGTGCTCGGCCTGGACTGAATGCCTAAGTAAGGGCTTCGGCTCTCCCACCCCCACACATATAGACTACACACAATGTCTATCGTATCGGAGACTGAGATGAAAGAGTTCTTCCAGCGGCTATCGACAGGTTGCAGCCTTAGCACACAGGCGAGCAGGTGGAGGGACTAAGCGAGCAAGTTAGTGGCTTGGCGATGCGGGTGGATCATCTTGCTCAAGAGAACCACTGCCTAACCAGGTCGGTATTGAAGCTGTTCCGTTGCCCGGATGGATGGCGGTGACGACTGGTCATCTGGAGCATGAGAAGGCAGTTACTGTGAGCCTTCGTGAGACTATCGTTGCTCGTGACAGGGTGCCGGGCCTTGAGCGTGCCGCGCAGGCAGATGCCCATAAGATTACGGCAAGCGAACGTGATGATGCTCGGACGAACTTCAGCGAAGCTTGAGGCTCCGATCTTATCCACGATCTCACCGAAGATCGTAACACTTGGCGACAGCTTGCCACGGACTATGAGAGAGCTAATCAAGTCAAGGAACAGCTTGGGAAGGTTCAGTCTCTCTTGAATCCTTAGGTTGTTTCCTCTGACGTTGCGTGAGAGTGTTATGCCTGATCAACCTAATATAGGCATCATGTCTGTGACTAAGCCGAATCGCTAAAGGATTACCGTGTGTGTGGGGTAATGACCATCCCCATATGATCTAAAAGATAAGTAATAGTTGTTTATGAAGATGAGGGTGGAGAATCCAGTCCGATCTTATCTGCATAGATTGTTGGACTAAGCCGGTCTAAGTCCAGCTAGGGCTTCCAGCCCTGCCCACCTATACCTACAGACAGACAGACACAGGAGACAAGAGTACATGACAAATGTTCGGCTGGCAGGACCAGAAGGAAGCTTTCGAGACATTTCCACCTTGTGAGATACTCCATGCGATGCGTGCTACACAAAGCGAAGATCAGATCGCATATATGCTCTGAATGCTTCGCCCCAATCCATATCAATGAACTGTATACCTGTACAGTCTACAAAGAGACCTGACTGCAGGCAAGATGTCACAGTTCAAATGCCATGTGACGGCTGTCCTTGTGAGGACACAGTGTGATGTATACCACCGTAGTAGCGAGTATTCATGCACAAGGATGTATGGACTATGGAGTGCTATGGTCCATTCCAAGACTAAGAAGGAAGCCAAGCGCCAAAAGCTAAGGCTATCAAATGGCCTTGCACAATCTTCATCGAATACCTTTGGGGTATTATCACAAAGGTGAAGCAATGAGCACATGGGACATCTACGACTGGCTTGGCCTATAGGCGCAGTCTTAGGCTGGCTGGTATTCCCTCTGGGCAGTAGATAGGTGGAAGCTATGACCGAGGAAGATATCCTCAAGACCTTTGGCAAGCTTGTTCACGATAGCGAAAGGTATGAAGTCCATGCCGGTTGAGAAGGATGATGGCCTTCATGTCTATTCCCTTTCGCAAAGAATGAGAATAGAACAGAGGCGCTACCGAGAGTGTTTCATCCTGAGGCGATAACTCTATGTGGCATAGGAGGTATTGGCCATGAACGCTGAAAGCGTCCTCAAGACTATCTCACAAGGCAAGAAAGTCCCCTTATAACCCGGCTGGATATCCCTAGCACCATGGCGAGAATGTGCTAACAGAGGAAGAATCAACGATGCGGTCAACAAGCGATTCCATGAGCGTTGGCAAGAGGATAAGCTTATCCCCAAGGAGGAAGTCATGACCTACTCGGTCTGGTACTACTCATCCCCAACCCTAGGCAATAATCCAAGAGTCCGAAGGCCCAGCCTGAGCAAGCCGGAAGATTGCCTTCTGGGTGAGCTTCAACATCATACCAATAATGCTCACAGCCCTCAACGGGCTGGACTCCAGAGGAGTATCATCACAGACTCAGATGATTAAGCATCATAGCAGAATGGAGAAGTACGGTGAAGGCTTAGTCTGGCCGCTAGGAGGATGTGCCATGATCTATCATGCCAATCAGGGTGAGATTGAGTATTAGACTATACCCGTGGTGTAGTCTATTTCCACTCTGCAACAGGCCAGCTTCACAATCCTACGCATATGCAAGCTCAAGATCCTGGTGACAGCTTTGACCCTGCCATATAGACTTACTCGATATAACTCACATGGTTGGCGCAAGCTATGGAGGCACGCCATGAACTATTGGATAGTCTCAATCGTTCTAAGCCTCGCTTGCGCTGGGCTAATCGCAGAGTGTAGCTCTCTCGGTAATGGGTGATCCATGACCCTTTACAATCCATGTGACCTTAAACTATCCCGAAGGTGAAGAAGGTCAGAATACACTCACAGAGGTATCGTTGGCTTTCGCCAATTCCGTAGCTCAGTCTTTGCTGAAGCGTCTATCTCAGAGAAGAAATGCCTACATCATGGGTACATTTGTTGTTGCTAGGGAGATCAGCAATGATTAAGCTCTCACATACTCAACCGTGTCGATGGCTATCTCAAGTATAAAAACATTCAATGATCTGGCCAAGGCTAAGGAATGGGCCAAGCTACTGGATGGGCACGCCTGAGATTGGCCTGCGGCAACTCGCCGCTGTCACCGGCGATGGAATAGGCAAAGATGGAGATGCTCAGGCTGCACTCTCTATGAGCTATTCGATCGGGGAGGATTGGCGATGACGCGAGCCAGCTCACGCAATGATCTCCGCAAGCAGATCTATCGCAAGCTCATGCAAATGGAATAGGAGATGCATCTTCGAACTCTATGACATGCAGCATGAGCTTCCAGACGCAGATGCTCTCGAGGATGCCTGTATACGAGCTTGCTCAACCTGGTCGTCTATGCTTCCGCCTGCAATGGGCATGGATGCAGATAAGCTATGCTATGTGATCCGTAAAAGCTTTCGAAGAGCGTGAGGGCTATGCAATCACACTGAAGCATATCTCATGAAGGCGATTGAGGATAATAACTCCCCCAACTGCTACGTAGAGGCTGTAAGCTTACCCTAGCTTGCAGCCTTTACTCGTGTTCACTGGTTCATGTATCCCTCATGTGCCTTATAATCCTTATAGCCTCATGCCAGGGGGTACCATGCTGGTGCCCTGTGCCCTAGTAGTCTATATAAAAAAAAAAAAATATACATCCCACAGCAGTGTCCACACCCTAGGTGGCCATGCCCCCTCTAGCATACATGGTGGCTATATACGTCCTTATCGGCTTGGCTTCATGAGGAGTTTTCCTAGACCGTGCCTTGTCGCAGGTTGTGTGCCCTAGCCGCTGGCGCTTGGCGCTCGCAAGCCTGCCTGCGCCTGCCTGGGCGCTCGCGAACCACTGAGGCTATGCCCTAGGGCTATGCCAATGGGATGCCATGAAATGACACACGAAATGACCTTTATTTGCGACCATATTGTCGCCACAATCGAGGCGCCAAGGTGGCCACGTCGCCGACATGGCGATGACCCACAGACAGGACATACACCATGGCAATCCTCCAAGACACCTCAGCAAGGCCCTCCAAGACACAGATCGCCAAGCTTCACGGCCGAGAATGAGGCCCTCAAGGCCAAGGCCATGTCCCGCCAGACTATCACCCTCAAGGTATCGGCTAAGGGTGCTCGGTCAGTCTATGGCATGGGCAAGTGGCCAGTCACGCTGTACGCCGGACAGTGGGAGCGCCTGTTGCAACCCAAGGTTGTAGAGGGCATCACTGGAGTTCATCAGCTGACCATGCGGATGAGCTATCAATCCAGAAGGACTGATCACTCCGCCTAGGCTAGCACTTGGCCCCCTGCCCTGACGGGTGGGGGCCAAAATTTTGTCTGCGCTCCGGGCGCAAAGCAATACGTAACTGAACGAAGTATTACC
>ERZ1370068.10772-contig-9440_pt1 | contig 35161 bp, 52 predicted proteins | sample MGYA00561227_ERZ1370068 | MGnify/ENA primary metagenome ERZ1370068 (study PRJEB38410, sample SAMEA6850437) | metagenome | study: Metagenomic assessment of the ecological functions of the soil: analysis of the soil microbiota associated with the...
AGTAGTACTTCGTTCAGTTACGGCTGTTTACTTCAGTCGCAGGTGGGATTATCGGTCTGTGTTTGTTGGTGCTTCGCTTTGCGGCGCGACTGTGCGCTCTAACTGATCATGCGAAACTCCAGCTCTTGCCGGGCGTCCTTCAGGTCCGTCAACAGATCAGCGCGCCGTTTGATAACGCGTGTTTCGGATCTTTGCGCAGCGTCTTGTTGATGATGCACGCGTCGATCATCGTGCGGCAGGTCAGGCGCGGCGAGGTTGGTTTAGAGAGAGTCCGGTTCTGTGTGCAGGATCAGCGCCGATGACATCCACTACGCGATCTCTCACCCACAAACGCGCCGCGCTTACCGAGTGACCATTTCATGCGCCACAAAACAATTCCGAAACTGAAGATAAAGCTCTCTCTGCGCCGCTACCTCTCGACCGCGCGCCTGTTCGGGTGACGTGTAGTTATGCGTCCCAACTCTGATCACGCCCGGACCTGTTTTCTGGGGCGCCGTGATTCTCAGGACGACTGGAGCGCCACCGTGCGGTCTCAGTGTGTCTTGATCTTCTTCGGGTCTCGTGAGTCTCCGAGTCCCCACGTTGCTCGTCCGTCAACTTCGCGATTCCGAAGTCCAGAATCTTCACCACGACCGTCGGGACGAATCATCACGTTTTCAGTTTTGATGTCGCGATGAACAATTCCCGCCGCGGTACGCGCGCCATCAGGGCGGACGCCACTTGAATGGCAATGTCGAGCGCCGCTCTTAATTCAAGGGACTTTGCCTGAGTTGAGCGTGTGCAGCGTTCGCCCTGTATGGATTGCGAGTGGCGATGAAATGAGTTCCTTCGGCTTTCGCCGATTTCGTGAATCGTAATGATGTTGGGTTGGTTTAGCGCTGAGGCGGATTTAGCTTCGCGGACAAAACGATCCATCCGGTATTTGTCGTCAGCGACTTCTGGCGGCAGGATCTTGAGAAGCGACGTTGATCGGTCGAGCTTTAGTGTCTTCAGCCAGATAGACCTCACCCATTCCGCCGGCGCCTAGCTTTGAGACGATGCGGTAGTGCGAGATGTTGGAATTGGGAAGAAGCGATTCAGCCATGGAACTTGGTAGTTGGTACTTTGTGCTTAGTGCCGCGCGCGATGTATTTGTTTCTTCAGGTTTAGAACAACTCGACGCACGTTTGACACGCTGCCGCGAAGTACAAAGCACAAAGCTCAAAGTACAAAACTCACTTCCAGCTCAGGAGAGCGCATGCGCTTGAGCAACTCTCTTGAAACCGAGGATCGCCGCGAAGGAGATCCATCCGCGGATCGATCTTGACATACAGCAGCAGCGCGTCACGCTCCGCCAAGGCTCTATTCAGTTCCGCAAACGCCTGGTCGTTTTCACCCAATAGCACCAGGAACGTTACGGCGGTGTAAGGCGACACACCTCCGGCCGGCCTGTTCCAGTCATCTCCAGCAGAACATCTTGCCAACCTCTCGTAGCAAAACTGTTGCGTGCTGCGCGCCTTCGCGTTTGTGGTTTCCTGACAAGTCCTGTTATTTGGCATATGCCGCCTCGACATATTCTCTGCATACTTACCGGATTAGTTGATACAAAAACTGAAGAGCTAGATAAGTCGTGGAAAGTTCAGATTTAGTTGAGGGTTTTTATGAACTTCCCGTGGTGAGGAGCTTCCGCTCATAACGTTTTTGAGCAAAGCAGAACATCGCCGTAGAGTCGATTAATGATTATCGAGCAGCTCAATGCGCGACGGAGTTCGGCCATTCGCTATTCGCCATGACCGATGCGATTGAGCATTACTCCGAGGTTCTGGCGAGCCAGGGCGTAGTTTGGATTGAGTTCAATGACGCCGTCTGCTGTATTCGCGTTCGGCACCGGGTAATCGCGGATCTTTAAGGATCAGGGCGATCCGTAAGGGCGTTATGTGGTTCTTTCACCAGAATCTTCGCATCCAGGGAAGTGGGCTTTTGAGAGCGACACTCTTTGGCTTTGGGAAATGCTTCTTCTGCAGAGGCGCCATGGTAATAAACCAGCAAGCTTACATATCCATCGGAGAGCCCGGCGTAGCCGGCGTAACGGATCCTTTTCTATGGCTTTTGAAAGTACTCGATTGATTTCTTGATCGTTTCAGGAGTGCGTTTGTTCCAAAAGTATCGGCCCTGTATAGATAGGGTTTCGGTAGGCTGAGCATTCTGGGTGGAGTTCTTTGCAACCTTCTGCTCCTCCGCACCGATAGCCTGAACAAGCTTGAAAGTTGCTGCCGTCGTGTGACCTCAGTTTTACCTGCAAGAAAGGAGGTCATGGTCTTCGATTGTATTGTTGTCCCCAGATTTGATTTCCAGTTCGTGTATCAACCAGGATAAGCGTCGACTCCTCACCGCGCTGCACCACACGCCCGTTCAGTACAGCCTGCATCAAGTTTACCAGGGTTTGCGGATCAACTTCCTTGCCTTTGTAACGAAACACTGAGCTGCGGGCGATGAAAGGCCAGGATTGTGAGAAGAGTATTGTAGGTTTCTGTCATGCCGTCCGAGGAGAGATGATCCGGCATCGATATTACTGCCGGCGTTGATGAAGAGGCAGCGACTGCCAGCGAGTTGATCGAAGGTCCACCACTGCTCGCCCTCGACACCCGCGAAGCACAAAGTAACCAGCGCAGGTTGAGATCTGCGGCGAGTAATGCAGGGGAGGACTAACGCGGTGACCAACTGTGTGACTCATTCGCACTGGGCGGCGTGCGCTCAAGACCTCGACAGACGACGCAGTTACGTTCCCTGGTTGTGCCGGATCAGGCCACTCCTTATCGCGGCGATCGCATCACTCGCATAAACTTGAGCCTCGTTCTCATGGATTGCGCTCGCTGCGTCAGCGCTACGGCGCGATGGACCGTTCAAAGCTCCGCCCTGGGATATCCTGGAGATCTCTTCTCAAGTTCTTCAGATCAATCAACAAATCACGCTGATTGATAACGCATGTACCACATCTTTGGGTCAGGCGCTTTTCGGATGGTGACGCGTTGCAACTCAGGAAGGCACAGTTGTTAGCTGGCCGTGTAGCTCGGTTTCCAGAGTGCGCGGCACGTGGTGTGTCGTGGTGACGAACCGTCTCCGCTAGACGGAAGCTTTCGCGCGACCATTTCATAAAGGACAACTCCCAGGCTCCAGAGATCGGTGCGATTGTCGGTTTGGGTTACCGCGTGCTTGTTCGAAGGCGACATATACGAGACAGTTCCCATCACGATGCCGGGCGCTTGTGTTGACTCAGAACTTGGCGTGGCGTCTTCGCTACCTGACCGAACGCGCTCGCCCCGACGTGTCAGAAGGTTCCGACGGATTTTACGCCAGACCAAAGGTCCAGGACGCCTTCGCATATCCGTCTGTGCGCAGCGTTGCCATTTCTGCCGGGTTGATATCGCGGTGGTGGGTGAGTTACCTGCCTGGTGTGCGGCGGAGAGTGCCTCAGCCACTCTGAACGCCAACTTTTCAAAAATCGTGTTTAGCGAAAATGAAGGTCTTTGAATTGGAGTTGCTCGCGAAGTGTTTTGCCGGGTCTATCAACTCCAGTAGCGATGTAGTTCTGCGCCGTTTGTCTGCCGACCAATCTCGTAGACGGTGAGAATATTGGGGTGATTGAGATGCTGAGGCGGACTGGCACCTCCGAAGTACAAAGCGGCTTCGGTTTTCCGCATCCTTCCACGAACTCCTCGTTAAGGAGACGTAATCGCAACTTTTCGATCTAAGTTTTTGAATCCTCGCGCAAAGATCAGACTTCGCCCACATGCCACCCGCGCCGGGCTTTCGAGATGATGCAGTAGTGTGCGAGATGTCGTGTTGGGGGTATGGACATTGCGCCAGGTTGTCGACAAGCCGATATTTATCTCCGGCCATGCATTAAACGAGACTTCACCCACTGCCGCCGGCGCCGAGGTTAGAGATAATGCGGTAATAAGCGGGCGGAATTGGGTGGATATGTTTTCGCTCACCGTTTCTGTGGTGATTTATTTCCGGTTGCCAGGCGTGTAAAGAACGTAGTAACTACTGTTGGGCGGGCTATTCTAGACTGTTGGGTCTGTTCGGTCACGACCCTTCTCAGAACTATTTCAAGGGCTTGGCGCAGCCCCGACGGCTATCAAAGAATGCTTGAAGTTGCCCAGCTTCCGGAGTTGCTCCGGTTGGCGTTAGGTTACCGCCAGCTTCCTTAATGGTCGAGGCTCTGTCGAGTGCTTTCAGCTACATATTGGTGATCCGACAGAACTCCGAAATGATCTTATTTCCATTCCGGTTTGCAAACCGCGGTTGAGCAGCCAGTCAGGTGCTGTATTCCCCCCAGCGTGTCGAAAGAACTCAGCTGGAAGCGTTGCTGGTGAAGGTACTCGGGTTGGGGATCGTCAATCAGCCTGCGCGATGCGTTGTGTCGACCGCCACCACGCGCCAGACCAGTTGAATAGAAAGAAGGCTTCTGACACGGCCCGATAGTTTCCTGCGCCACGCCAGAAGTTCCACGACGCGGTGATTCCGGACTCCGCGGCGCTACCGGGACTGCTGGTTGTTGTTCCTGTTGAGTTTCACACCGTTGCGGACGTCATCAGATAGCCGGGAAGCGTCCGCACTTCGTCGCCAGTCTGGCAACTTCGCACTGTCACCTGGAGCCGCCACGTGCCTTCGATGTTTCCTCCCGCGCTGACTGATCCCCTGGCGACCAATATCGGCCATTGTTGAGGGCGGGACGCCATCCGGAGAAGCCAACTATCGCTGCCGGAACAAAAGCACCTATCACCGCTGTTTTACGCCGGTTTCATTTTTTTCTCCTTATTTGAAGGTTCCTTGGCGGAGTGCTGCAGGCTTATGGAACTCGCTGCGATAGCGTTGTGATTACTGACTTGCTGGCACATCTGCCGGGTCTGCTGCCGCCTTTGTCTGCTTTTACCCCAGACGTACCTGAAAATCCGCAGACGCTGTTACGAAGGAAAAGTTCTTCGCGAAATCGACAATCGTTGGTGGGTGTCCAACAAAATTGCGCCGCTATCCAGTTTGCGACGAGTTTAGAGGTGGACAGATGACCGCACGCCGTACTGCTGCAAGCGGCAGATCGGAATCCAATGCCGCTTTCGCACCTCGAGATATTCGACACATTGGTTTTACCTGGTGGAAAACCGGGGTCCGGATGATTAGTGGGAAAGAGGAGTCTCAATATGAAAGCAGTTTGGCCATATGCATTATTGTCATTGAAGAAAACAAATCCTCCACACGAGAGTGTCTCGGTAGCATTGAGGGCGAATACTCACGGTGAAGACGCCGGGGAGAGAATCGATACAAATTTTGTTAACGGTGGCCGAGGCCATGAAAAGCTATCTAAGCTTCGCACGCCATGGTCAAGAAGAACGAAAGAAGTCGAGGCTGTCTGAGCACAGCTCAGCTTCACCAGCTTGCCGTTGCGGGTTTCGCCGCTGCCAGCCACTTATGTAGAAACATCGCGGGTGCGGCGCTGTCGAGTTGGGCATGGCTGACGCTCCGCGATAATTCGATTAAGCACCGTCAACGATTTTTCGTTGGCGCGCCCTCTCCACCTCGGGCGTGCGCCGGTATGTCAATAGACTGGAATCGGAGGACTTGCGCAAGTTGCCCGGTGAAGATCTGGACGATTGAATCGGTTGCTGGATGGAGAAGCCCCATTCAACGACGCACAGGGATCGGATTCGAGATTACTGCCGAGTTCATTGGTCAGCGATGAGCGACAGCACGTCGATCGGTGGGTCAGAACATTTGATGAGAGGAGTTTACCGATGTATTCAGTTGTGCAAGACACGCAATCTCAGGAAGAGCGCTGTGGCGAGGCTTTCGCTAACCTGCACCCAACCAGCAGGCAGCGTCGCGGTCACAAGCAGACGTTACACCGACAACACTTCTGCTTACCGGAGCTTTATCGCTCAGGGCGTTACACCACTGGAGTTGGCTGATCCCTCGTGAGGTTGCGAGGTCGCAATAAAGTACTGGTGAGCAGGCAACGAGAAGTGAATCCTAACTATGCCGCCGCCTCGCGCAAGAGATGGCCGTCGCTCGCCGTGTCGCTGCCAAATTTCATGTGACGCGCGCGTCCACTGTGGAGGCGTTCCCTGGCCTGCGTTTTGCTGTCTGCGGCGGTGAGAAAGCCCTGTCTTCTGGACGAGTCGTGCCGGATGCGCATGCACACCTCGCCTTCGTCTAAAGCGCCTGGTTTGAGGTTGGGACACTGGGATCAAAAGCAGAGTCGGTCAGGATCGATCAACCGCGGTCTTGCGGTTGAATCCCGATATTTACAGCGGGAAGCGCCATCGGTGGCGATACGGCACGACCATCGCTGTCGCACGGGCAGGTCGAATACCCCGGGGAGGCAATCCAGCGAAAGGGAACTCGAACTCGTGGGCTTGATCCTCTTTCGCTCGATCACGCGCACGAATGAAGCGCTCTTTTACTATCTTGCGCGCGTGGCCAACGGGGCCGCGCAAGAACAGGTGAAGAACACGCACGGAGATGGCGCCGGCTTTTGGGTTTGCGCTTCCCCAACACGCGCCAAAATCTTTTTGCGGCGAGGAAAGTTCGATCCAAGCCGTTCGCCGACCGTTGATACTAAAAGCTGAAGCAATCGATAATCTGGTGGGGAGTTCTCCGAAGCCATACTCGCTATGCTGGCCTATCCTGTTTTTCGCCATCTCATGGGAAGAGCACTATGAAGCTTACTTTGGGCTTCTCTCTTGCTGAGTTGGAAGAAGGAGGTAGCCGGCGCGACGCTATCGTGCTTCCGCCTTACCGGTGCTCGCTCCCGCGTGCCCACCGGTTTGCGGGGACGTTATCGAGGTTTCCGAGTGGCTTGAGCGCGCGTATCGATCACGCGATCGTTCTACTGGCGGCATTTATCAATAATGAACCGTGGTGGGATGAGTTGCGCGACGATAAGCGCTTTCAAAGTGCATACTGGAGGCGAGGTGGGCCTGCACGCTCACCTGCGCAGTAACTTCTGGAGCGCGATGCCCTGCACCGCTCGTGTTAGGCTTCTCATTCATCTCCCTGACTAGATGCTGCATCGGGTTCATTTCCACAAAAATCGCGCTGGAGAATAGCTTGGGAGCGCGCGGGAAAGTCGCGCCACAGGCGGAACTGCCGAGAATCGCCGGAGTTTGACCTGATGCTTTCGATCGCGCTGGCGGCGCTGACCTGCAGGCTCCAGCCTCGCCTGGGCGTTGAGGGACGCCGACCTGGTGGAAAGCCCGATCGATATCTTCCTGAAAGTATTCCCCTCGTTTCATGTGGCGCTTACCATTCCATGCACGGATGGGACCAGAGAGATTGAAAGTTGATCGACGTCGTGGTCCTCTGGATTAATAGTTTCCGCCGACGTGCTCCTTAGCAAATAATTTGCCGATCGACAAAACAACGAACCGCTTACCGAGTCGATAACCTGCACGCAACCAGTGTGTTGCCAGCCGGCCCGACACCGGCGCCGGATGTTTCTGTTTCGCATTATCTTTCTTCCCAGTTTGGCTCGGGGCTGTAAGTCTGCAGCATGGTCGCATTACGGCGCTGGCGTCCCGCGATTCCCAGTTGCCCGCCGGTTGGCGGGTACTCCATAATCCAACTCTCGCTGGCCAGTCAGGATCCATCGGCGCGCTTCCAGGGGGCGATGGTGTAGAAGCCTCCTCGATCCATCCGATCACCACCGGACCCGAAACCGGTTTGTCGGTGAAGCGAACGCGACGCGAGCACGGCATATGTGCCTTCAAAAAGATATTTGCGTTGGGTGACGGCAGATCCTGAGTCTGCTGCGTTTTCGCTTCCGGTTCCGGCTCTGGCTGGAAGTCATGCGCACGAATGCGATTCCCGGGTCAGTCGGGATCCGGCACGATTGACGCGCCGTCCTCAGACTGCCAGGTTGCGCCCCGGTTCGCCGAGACCCAGCCGGTGTTACTGCGAGAAAAGTCCAGCCGTGCTTCTATTTTGTTGGTCCTTATTCGACCTTCTTTGCTGAAGTCATCGAAAAGGATTGATGGCTTGTTCGGTTTCGAAGGTGCAGTGGTGGTGTGTGCCTTTGAAGTTGAATGAGAGGTCGGAAACCGACTACTGCTCGTGAACAGAAAGAGCACGGGTGCCAATCAACGCCAATCGAATAATTTGTCATGAGTGTTCCTGCGACCTAGGGTGAAGATCGCTCGCTTGACGAGATTACACCATTCTAGATGCGACTGTCCGATATGCTTTAGCTTGTCGGTTGGGAGTCTGCAAAACCTAAATTCCTTGCCGACAAGCTGAAGCATATCGGACATCAAGCTAAAGCATATCGGACAAGCCTGAATAAATTTCCAAACTCGCCTAACTTTTCACTCGTAACATGTCTCTATACATATGAACGTTGATTCTGTGACGTGGGTACCGATGACACCGCTTGAATCGCCTGACGCAGACTGTTGGTGTTGCGGCGATTCTCGGCAACCTGGAAGCATTTGAACAACTTGTAGTGCGATACAGGTCCTGCGGTGGTGAGGCTGGCGCGGGCGATCGTCGGCGCCGATTATGCGGAGGACGTTGCGACAGGATTCAGTTACTGCCCTGGCGTTCAAGGCACTGCCGACGATCGAAGAGCCGGACCAAGTTTGCGGCATGGCTGTCGGCGATAACGCGTCATCAGAGCTTTACGCGCCTTAGTAAGGTGTAAACGACGCATCGCTGAGTAAACGAGTGGCGCTGGACGAGGCGCTGCTCGAAAGATAGGAAGGCCCTTAGCAAAGCCTGTTGCCGACAAAGAAAGAGACCAGTCGATGATGAAGGCTTTGGACAGTCTGCCTGCTGATTACGCGATGCCGTCGAGATTGCACTCTTGACGACATGCCGCTCGCAAGGATTGCAGCCTTCATGGGTGTGCCGATTGTCGACGGTTAAATGGAGGATTCATCAAGGCAAGGAAACTATTGCGAGCGCAACTTGATTGACGGCGATTTCTGTGGGGTATCTCTTTGGTTTTAACCGCAGAGACACAGAGAACGCAGAGATACGCAGAGAAGAAACGAACACGAGGAGATTAAATGGAACAAGAAACAGTGAAACTCCATATCTGTCCTACGACGAATAGCGCGTGCGGCCGGTTATGCCTCCTGGAATAAATCCGGATCGGATGCAACCAGGTTCTGCGTTGCTCAATACAACAGAGTAGCTTGCTCGACTCTAGCGCGAACTCGAGCCTGCGGCCAAACCTCTATTTGCTCCGCTGAGTGAAAGTGCATCGGCTGAGTGGATTCGTATCGCAGCACGCGAGTTGCTCGCATACTTCGAGAAGCAGACGAGCCTGACTTTGCTCCTTCCTTTGGGCGGGGTTTCTATGTTGGTCGTCGCCCGCGAAGATGCCGAACGACATGCGTACCGATCTCGGTAAGCTGCGATTGAAAGTATTTGATGTCCTTCTTAGAACCTCTCTGCGCCTTCTCTGCGTACTCTGCATCTCAGCGGTTGAAATATGCCGTGCGATACCGCAGAGACGCAGGGTACGCAGCAGAAGGCTAGAGAAAGCTTTGGTTTCACAAATAGGAGCCTGTATGGAAAGAGAGAAAGAGTTGGTTAAGTTGATCAATGTATTGCGGCGGACGTCACGCATGGCGCTGCAATCCGAATGGACTGGCGGTAAAGAAGACGCGGCCGCATTCTGCACAGACCAGTACAAACCGAGGTGCTGACGCGTCTAAGAGAGATTGACCCTGGGATTAGTGTGATTTTTGAACCGTTGCCAGCGGGCAGTTCCTTAACCGTGGTCGCAATGGCATCGCGTCAACTCGCTGCTTATTTACGAAGACGAACTCGGACCAGCAAGAGGGTTCGGACGTGGGTACGGTTTTGCCTTCGATCCAAAGATGTTCAAGGAGTTCTGGGAGAAGTCGTCTCGCGAGTTTGAAGACATGGGAGAGTTTATTCGCGAAAGTATTGATGAATGGCTACGGCATAAGAAGGCAGCTAGTCGAGAAGAGAAGGAGGCCAATCAAAGTCCCAAAGATTAACCTCAGACCATCCGCAGATTTCGCAGATTTTGCATTGGAACGGTGGGTGAGTACTCTTTTTCGCAAAGACATCCGCGAAATCTGGTGGATGATCTCTTCCTACTTTCACATCTTGGTTTTGCTCTGCGTAAGACTTCGCGTCCCTAAGAACTCTCTACGTCTCCCTCTGCGCACTCTGCGTCTCAGCGGTGAAAATCTTTCGAACCCTCAACCGCCGGAGAGCAGAGTGCGCAGAGGAGACGCTGAAAACCTTCATTCGTTTATCTCTTATCACCTAGAACTCCGGTGAAGAATCTCTTAAATTACGGCGCAGCACAAAGGAGAAGGGAAACGGCAAGATGACCGATACGAATACTGCACGTACAGCCTTTCTATTTGATCTCGATGGCACGCTCGTCGACAGCGTTTACCAACACGTCCTTGCCTGGCGCGAGGCTCTGGAGACCGGCGGTATTCGGCTCGCCGTTTGGCGCATTCATCGTCAGATCGGTATGAGTGGCGGGCTTTTCATCAACGCCTTGCTGCGCGAAACTGGACACACTGTCTCGAGTGAAGAGGCTGAACGACTACAACAACTCCACGGCGAAGCATTCAAACGTTATGCATCACAAGTGCGACCATTGCCGGGTGCGAAGGAACTGCTGACTTATCTAACAACATCGGAGTTCCCTGGGCCATAGCCACGAAGTGGGCGACTCGAGAGCGCCAGTCTGTCACTTCAATTGCTCGGAGTTAGCGGTGAGGTTCCGATTATAACTCGCGATCTGGTCCGACACGCGAAACCAGATCCAGATCTTTTCCTTTGCGGCTGCTGAAAAACTTGAGTGGAGATCAACCACTCGGTGGTAATCGGCGACAGCATCTGGGATCTACTTTTGCAGCGCGGCGTCGCGAAGCTCTTGGTGTGGGCTTGCTTTCAGGCGGTTATGGTCGTGAGGAACTCGAACGAGCCGGGGCTTACAGAGTCTATAACGATCCAGCTGATCTCTTGCTGCACCTCGACGAGGTAGGTGTTCGCAGAGCAGAGTAGACAACAATCTACAACTTACTCCTCACCGAAGAATCGCCTTTTCAACGAATCATCCAACGGTTGTTCGGGCCCGCTGAAAGATGATCCGGTGCCCGGGTTCCATCTTCTGCGAGCAGCGGGAGTGCACGTGCACGTCGCTCGTCGGCCTCCGCTCCTTGCTCGAGAAAGACACTGCGGAGCAGTTGCGTAGCAGTTCGTACGTTGGCCGAATATCGATCATGTTCGGTCGCATAAGCGTGTCCCGCTGCGTGCCAGTCTTCATCCGCTTGTAAGCAATCGCGAAGAACTCGCACATCGCGTAGGGTCGTCGACAATCCCTGACCAAATGCGGGATCACTTGTCGATGCAGCGTCACCCAACAGCGCGACTCCATCGCGAAACGGATGCTCAACCCAGAAATCTCCACAACGAAAAGACGCAAGCGGTCCGATCGCTTCTGCGTCACAAAAACAGTCGGCCACCAACTCTGCCTTCTTCGCTTCAGCGATAAAGCTCTTTACACTTTCATCGCCCCTGCAACCGTAGGCCTTCATGATCCTGGTACGCGACGTAAGTCCGAAATCGTCCACGGCCTGCCGGCGTCATTGCAGTGGCCTGACCAAGAGGTGGCAGAAATAGCAAATAGGAATGATCTTGCGGAACTGAAACTCCCTGCATCAACAACCCGGCAAAATAAAATGGCTGGGGCTTTTCATGTAGATCGAACCCCACCCACTTTCGTGCGGCAGAATTACGTCCATCGGCAGCAACCACCAATTCTGCGCTTGCAGTTTTCGTAGCTCCCGAGTCCTGAAACGTCACCTTTGGTCGAGGGCCTGGTTCAACATGCAAGACTGTTGTTCCTCGTCTTGCTTCCGCCCCGGCAGACTTAGGCTGCGTTGAGAACGACCTCCTGCATTTCAGGATGACAAAAGCCAAGTGCGGAAGTTGTTGTGGTGTCGTTTTGGAAAAGATCTCGTGGACCAAAACCAAGATTCGTAATGGGGGCATCAACGCCGCACGAGTCCCGAATAAGTTCGTAAATCCCGAGCTCCGGAAGCTTCAGCGACGCCCCACGGAGTCATGAACTCTCCACGCACTCGATCCTTAAATTCGGTTTCCCGTTCCAGAATCAGAACGCGTTTGCCTTGTTCAGCCATTGCCTTGGCAAAAGCAGATCCGCCTAATCCGCCTCCAACAGTAATGATGTCGTATTCAAGGGAACTCATATGACAACTTTCTTATCTGACCTGCGCAAAAACTGTAGGAGTATCAATGACGGATGTTAATCGATCGGAGCGTTTCTATTGTTGGGTTTTTCTCTTTGCCTTGATGAAAAGACTCTTTGTAGCTCTCGCTTCTGCAATTGCGGCGTGCACCACGAATGAAACCAGGAATTGCTAAGTTTCCAGATTACGACGCGACAGCTTCTTGCCTGACTCCGTAGGCTTAGGCGCATCGGTCCACGAAAGGCCTACCGAATTCTTCCGGGACGAGCACCATCCTTTACAAGAATCATCCGGGCGCCGGCTCTGACCAGCGTGGCCAGATCTCCTCGCCTCCCATCCAATCGATGCGCTGCCAATCGACAAACAGAATGATCTGATGTGCGTTGACTAAGAACTCCCCAAGCGGTCCCCATTGATCAGGTCCTCCCCATGCCTGATGTCGGAAACCCTTTGAGCATGCAACTGTCTGCTAGTGTCGGCAAAAACTGAAGTGTGGCTTTGAACGATGTCCCAAAGCGAGCAAGACGAGATTACCATATCTTTTTCGAGCACATCTCGCTCACCAAACCTCTGTAAGGCTCCCCGTAGCTGGGCCGTCGATCCAATCAAAGATGTCAGAGCTCAACTGCTTTTTGCCCAGGCTTCCACGGCTCGACTTCCGCTGAGCGGGGATTGGCCGCCTACGAATTCATATGGTCATGTGATCGAACTCGGGACCAGGCCCCAAACAATGCAGCGACGCGTGCGATTCGTTGCGATTCATTCAGCTTTTGGCTTTTCTTATTCTGCAACCAACGGCAAGACGTCAACGGACCAGCTAAAAGCGGATGAACCAGTGCGTTGTTGGCGAAAGGAGGTCGTTCCATTGTTTCTCTGCGATTCTCTATCTCGTTCCCGGTCGTTGATGTCACGTGTATCACGTGGACCAAAGCTGCACGATCCAATCCAAAGAGACTGGTAGTAGTGGGGCTGATAAAAGACAGCACGTCGTTGTGTAAGTGTCTCGGATCTCGCCGAATGCCAGTAGCACACCGCCGCGTGGTCCGGCTGGGTTTAGTCGAGGATCTCCTGAGTTGGGCCTGGCTGAGTACAGAGAAGCGCCGACGCCTTAGAGCTACCTGGTCGAAGATGAATCCGTAAGCTTGCAGTTGCACGAGGCGGTTACTGAACTCAGCTAGAAAGCGCGCAGATGCATAACTGTCCAGGATCTGGCGTTGCTCATCCAGGGCGGCATCGGCTGTCAACGGTTCCGGCGCGTCTCGCAGTTCAGTAACTCGCTTCTCAACTGGTGGTTGAAAGTGGATGAGGTATAGCAGCGGATCGCTAAGCGCATTGAGGTAGCGAGGCGTGACGTTGCAATTCAGCTATCAAACCTTCTTCGTGCTTTAGCAACTGCCGTACGTACCGAAATGCACGCGCGGCGTCATCGCGCCATGTAAATGTGTTGGCGCTTCGCGAGATTCGAGATAGCCCGACCTCGCTCAGGGTCGCCTACCAAGCGACTCTGACTGCTGTCCTCGCACACGTGCGGCTTCACTGAGGTTGAGCTGCTCATCCACATAGCAGATCGCATCCGCCTGACTCTGAATTCGTAGTAGGCAGGTGAACGAATTGACTTCTGTACCTGGTCTCGAGCCGAGTGCGTTAGAAGAGTGCATACAGCTATCCAGCATAATGTTTCATTTGCGGTAAGTCCGGACCTCCTTGATTTCAAACGGAAGCGACTTTTCTCAACGATCAAATCCTGGAAGACAGCCAGGGCAGCCTGTTCGGGTGGAGGGTTTGCTCGTCGCGATTAGAAAGACACTGGCTTCCGACGTCTGACCATTAATCGTCAATCTCTTTTCATTGCGAGCATAACGTCGCAATTCGTTTCTTCAGATCAAACAGGTGATTCGCCGCATTGAACAACACGACACGAACAAAAACGTCCTAGTTGGTCTGGCCTTGATGAATTCGACCCGGTTTTACCAAGCGGTCTCGGGCGACTGATTCGATCGCCTTACGATCCTTTTCCTCCGCAGCAATCGCGGAAAGAAACTTCAGGCTTTCTTCCGTGCTTGGCCGGCCGACGAAGACTCGATGCAGTGAAGAAAGCATGCGTTCGACTGCGTACGAGCGACTCCGTCGCGCGCGTTTGATGGCGCTGGCGATGATGTCGAAATAACTCTTATCGGTTACAAAAAAGAACAAGGCCGGAGCTTGAGTAAAGAGGTTCTTGAAACAACGAATTACAGCGGCCAGTTGCTGTCCCTTTGGGTCGTCGATCTTATCGAGTTCTTCCATCACGACTACGGTGCGCAACTTGTTCTGCTTCAAAGAAGCCAGGATGTCTTTGAGATCAGTTTCCAAGCTGTTGTAGCGTGAGTTGTCATGTCTCGAGAGCTGTCTGTTTAGAGTTACTCTGTTTATCAGTGCGGCTGCGCTTGAAAGATGCGGTCAAACTGATCGCGAACATCACTGGCAAGTGCCAGTGCCGCAGCATGAAGCCAACCTTATGCTTGGCCCCATGAGTGCTGCAGCTTCGAATGCGACAGCGGCTGCACCCGGTGATGACCGGCCAGAGTCTTCAATACGTTCTGTCTTCGAGGGCCAGAGCAAGTTCCCACTGCGCGGCTGCTGGTAGTTTCCTGAGAACTTGTTCCGCTACGAGTGAACTTAGCCGCGGTTGCTTTTTCGTACGCGAAGTTCACTGTTTCGGCGAGTTCTTAAGCTTGTCGTCTTTATCAGGCAGTCGAAAGATGCCATCGCGTATCGTCTCGAATCAAAGCGATCAAGAGCCTCTCGGGGATCAACGTCTAGTTGCATCGGTGATATTGAGGAGACATCGCCGAGCGAGGCCAGGAAACCTCTGACACGTTCAGCACCAGCGGGAAGAGTCGAATCTGTTTTGCGGTGAGTTGTTTCTTCGCCCGACCAAGCGCCTCGATTAACAAGGTCGTTTTTCCGGTACCCCGGTAGCCGCTTATGAGATATGTGCCTCTCTTGTTCGGCTCAATTATCTCCGCTACCAGGGGAGCAATCAGGATTTCGCGCCCGACAAAGACAGGCCTGTTTTCTGGTTCCTCGTGAGGGAATCGTAAGTCAGAGCGGCGTCCCAATCCGGGCGTAGGCGGATGCGAAGGGGTTCAGGCATGGTATCTCCTGTTGTGTGAGCAAAGGTTGCTCGAGTAAACGCGCGAGGAATGAGATCGACGTTATTTAACTGATTGAAAGAGTGTAGCGCAAGGGTTTGGGTTACCTGATCAGCAAGAACTGCGCAAGTGTGAATCGAAAGGTAGTACACTCTGTTCTTAATGCAAGAACCCGTTCTCGAAAAATGCGATGTCCCCAGTGTGACAGCACGCGAATTCAGCGGGACTACGATAATGCCTTTGCGCTGGCCCATATGGCCGGAATGCGCAAACCACTTTGCAACCGTTGCGGTCATGTCTCTCCAGGCTTTCGATCCATTGAGCAAACTTCGTCGAGCACCAGCAAAACCCGAGAGCAAGCCCACGCGACAATCGCGTAATACGCGGTTTACCACTACGCATGCCCGCTGCGTATTCTCACTCTATTTACGACAGCGCAACTGATGGTAAGGCTACTTACTCAGTGGCTTCGCAAGGTCATTGCGAATCGATCAGCAAAACCGGGAATGGGATTGTCGCTGGTGGGTTCGAAATTTGCAGAAAAGGATCTAACACAAATCGGTCGTCTCCTCTTTGTGCGTCTTCAACTGCCCGAATCAACAGTCGAGGCAGTCGTAGCAATTGTGGAATTCTCAACGAGTCGGCGAAGAACAAGAAGCGCAAATGGCATCTAGGCGTAAAGGTCCATCAGATTTCGGATGAACACAAGGAACAATTGACCTCATACCTGGCCAGGAAGAAAGAAGGACAACCTCTAGTTATTTCTCGGAATAGTCCGTGCCCTGTCCGATATGCTTTAGAGCCTCTTGCAAAGTCGGGGATAAGAACGCAATTCGGGAAGTAGACTTTGTTTGCTCAACTGCGTGGTGAAGAACTGGACAGACTATTAGCCAGAGTTTGCCAAAGGTCTGCTGTGATCCACACACGGCAGTGTGTAGTTAGTTCAGATCCTTTCTACTGCTAAGGCCGGCCCACAGAAGTTTACGCGCTTGCGAATGGCGATTGAATAATTGAGTCAAGATCGCTCGCAAGCGCGTAAACTGTCTTTTAGCGTTCGTCTGTAGAGAGGATTCTTGAAACCAAACCACAAACTGCCGTTTGTGGATTGCGGTTGCCGCATCAGTTCTTAATTGTGAGTGAGTTTTGCAAGGAGGCTCTTTAGCTTGTCAGTCTTGGTGTTTGGGATGTAAAGACAAGCCCTACAAGCTAAAGCATATCGGACATCCCCGTTTTGTCTTTTCCCCGGCGGTCACGCAAAATGGGTTTTATGGCTTTGACCCCAATCCCTTACTTCTTTTGTTGAGAATTCCGAGCATTCTCGCCGCTTTGTCTCTCCTGACCATTTCCTGTGGTTCCGGCACCGCGAGTCGAATCACGGGAACGACGCCGAAATATGGATATGAAGTAGTGCATGTCTATCCACACGATCGACAGGCGTTTTTACCCAGGGACTTGTTTTTCGTGATGGAAAGTTATTGGAGAGCACTGGACAGGAGGGAAGGTCGAGTTTGCGCAGCGTCGATCTCGAATCGGGACAAGTCTTGAGGAAAGTCGATGTTGCACCTCAATACTTCGCGGAAGGAATGACGGTCTTAAACGGCAAAGTTTACCAGCTAACCTGGCGAAATCACCTGGGGTTCATTTACGACTACCAGAACCTTCAGCAGATTGGCCAATTCAACTACGAAGGCGAGGGCTGGGGACTGACCAACGATGGGCGCTCATTGATTCTTAGCGACGGCACAAATCGTTTGCGGTTTATCGATCCTGACAGCTTTAGGGTTACCAAAACCATCCCAGTGACTGCTGAGGGAAAACCGGTCAATGAACTTAATGAACTGGAGTTTGTTCAAGGAGAGATCTTCGCCAACATCTGGCACGATCAGCGAATAGTAACCATCAACCCGGAGAGCGGCGTTGTCACCTCGTGGATCGATTGCACTGGTTTGTTGTCGGCAGGCGAGGCGACTAATCAGGAAGCAGTCTTAAATGGAATCGCTTTGGATGAAAGCAGTGGCCGACTTTTTGTGACGGGTAAGCTGTGGCCGAAATTGTTTGAGATAAGGATCAAGAAATGATCTCAGATCTCAGATTTCTAGATCTCAGAGACTTCAGATTTGAATCTCAACGCTTAAGATGCGATCTCAAATCCCAAATCTCATAATCTGAGATCTGAGATCTGAGATCTGAAATCTGAAATCTGAGATTCGTAAGATGAGGTTCAGCACCTACTTTAGATTTATCTCGTACGCGATGATTGTGCCGTCGCGATGCTCGCACTCGTGCTTGCGTGGAGGCCTGAGCTATGGACTCGCAATGGTCTTCTCTAATCGTGATGGTCGTTAGCTGGAAACTCGAAGACAAGAAGTGGCAGCTTCCTGAGCGGATTGGATTAGGAATTGTCCTTCTCTCAATTCCTCTTGTTCTACCTTGACTGGCAGTACCAGAAGTCAATTGGCGAACCCGTCGAGAGACTGGCGCGTAAATGCACTCGCTCATCTGATTGTTTTCTTGTCGGCCGTGAAGCTGTTGCAAGTCAAGAAAGATCGCGACTGGGTTTTCTTGTATCTGATCTCGTTCTTTGAAGTGTTGCTTGCAGCGGGTCTGAGCTTTAGTCCGATCTTTCTCGGAATGCTCGCCCTTTATTTATTGGCCGGTTTATCTGCCGTAACTGCATTCGAAATTCAGAAAGCTCGGCGTGCAGTTACGCGTACCGAGACACGCTTGCTTGTTCCTCCAGATTCGCGAGTATTCAGAAGACGAGAAAGTCCCGAATAAGACGTAACACAGAAGCTGCGCGTCTACCGTTTGTGGCGATGGCTTTGTTGGTGCTGATCTTTGTAATGGCGCTTCCGCTTTTCTTAATTGCACCACGCGCCGGTTCAGCTGCATTGACGAGAAGTGGAGGCGGTCTTTCCCACTTCATCGGTTTTTCGGAGAACGTCACCCTGGGTGAAATCGGCAGTCTCAAGCAAGACGATGGTCTTGTGATGCGTGTCAGGATTGAAGATTCGGAGGCACCTGACCTCTTAGATGGCGAGGCATTGCTCTTGATGAGTTCACCGGTAGGGCATGGAAAAAGTCGCCTGAGGCAAGAGCAGCGGTACAAAAGGATAGCGACCGAGGTTTCTTTCAACTCGACAGTGCCCAGGCTTTGCACAGGTTAACGAAGCAGACAGTTTTCCTAGAACCACTCGAATCGCCGGTTCTGTTTGCCGCTCCGCGGTTGGTGGGAATTCAGGGAGACTTTCCGTCCGTCCGTGTAGACGCAGAAGGTTCCGTTCAATCTCGACGGCACGAGTTTGAAAGGTTGATGTATAAAGCGATTTCCGACACTGCTGAACCGCCGGCACAAGTTCTCCGAAGTGATCTACGGCCGTATCCAGCAGCCTACTATCGCTATTTGCAGCTCCCAGAGAAACCTCGATCCGCGCATCAGCAAACTAGCCACTGCAATGATTGTAGAATGCGCAAGCGCTGAATCGTTTCGACGCTGCAAAAGCGATTGAGTCGGCGCTGCAAATGACTACGCATATTCTTTGCAAATGAAAGCCGGTGGCGTTGACCCGCTCGCCGATTTTCTGTTCAACGTCAAAGCCGGTCATTGCGAGTACTTTTCAACTGCCATGACGATCTTGTTAAGGACGCATGGAATCGCTGCTCGAGTAGTCAACGGGTTTCTGCCGGGAGAGTACAACGATGCCGCGAACGCTTTCACCGTACGACAGAGTGATGCGCACTCCTGGGTTGAAGTCTATTTCCCGGAGAATCGAGCGTGGGGTGACGTTTGATCCAACGCCGCCGGCGGGTAAGACGGAGCCGGTGCGAACGGGTTTTGCGGCACAGTTAAAAAATATGCAGAGGCGATGGAGCTCGTGTGGTACCAGTACGTCGTCGGTTACGACAAGCAAGAACAGCAAACTTTGGCGACGTCGCTACACACCCGGTATTTGAATACAGCCGTTTGCTCACAAACCTTCTTGGCGTAATGCGGCGGATGTTGCCGACCAACGTTTTCTCAATCTTCGTCAGTGCGCTGGCTCTGATCCTGTTGGTACTTACGATTGTGATTCTGCGTCGTGTGCGGATGTTTGGTTGGCGGCGTGGTCTGAGTCTTTCGCAAAGTGAAGAGCAGAGTAGATCGAGCGTGGTTTTTTACGAGCGATTGTTGTCGTTGATGGCCGAACGCGGCTTTCAGCGAGACTCGGATCAAACGCCGCTTGAGTTTGCACGGAAGCTTGGCTCGCGAGATGCAGCGCTCATCACGAGAGCCTACAATCGCGTAAGGTTCGGTAACGAACATCTCTCAACGATCGAATTGAATGAGATCAATAGAATCCTGTCGAATCTGGAGAGCGTGCAAGGATGAAAACGAAAGGATGAAGGGTTTTGCAACGTTGGCCTGCCGCACTTCCTCACTCGTCTGGAGTCCGATGTCTACAGCGTTGACGATTCTTGTTCTGGTGTCGATCTATGGTATCGCATCATCATCAGTGCGAGCCCAAACGAATGACCGCAAGTTTATCGACGATGCGAGAAACTCATATTCGACTTTACGGCGACAGGGTTTGATTGAAATACAGGCATCCGTCGATCCTAACTGGGAACTTTTTTCGAAGGGTTAACCGAAAAGGGAAAGTCAGCCGCACGAGACGCGCTACGTCATCTGCACTTTTCGGTTACAGCGGACACAACCGGGAAGATCAAAGTCACGCATCAGATAGGAAGCACTAAGGCAGGACAAAGAGACGACGAAGTTTCTGGAAGATGTCGCAAAAGATTGAAACATCCGTGGGCGGTTTCCCTGAGGAGTTGGGTTCCATTTACGCTGACGAGTGTCATACCAGAGAAACTTGATCATTTTGTATTACAGGATCTCAACTCGCAGTACCTGCTGACCTTCAGGGAAGATGCTGGAGAGAGTAAACATCACAATCACCAAAGACCACGAGATCAGAGAAGTGAAAACGTCGGACGGGATCGTCAAACCGCTGTTGAAGAGAACTGACGGTCGGCTTTGTTTTGACGGGGTAACGAAGCAAACATCGACGACACGAACGGAGGTCGGCTCGAGCTGCACGCGAACGTTGAATTATCTGATGTTGAAGGTATGCTGCTACCCAGAAAGGTATTTTTGGACGGGCTAGCTGATAAGACTCCAGTGAAGGTGGAGTTTCATTTTGCGAATTATAAGTTGAGGAAAAAGACTTAGACACGGGTCAAGTTTGGCATTCATTATGAAGAAAGTCGGTTTTATCAGTTTGGGTTGTCCGAAGAACCTCGTTGATAGCGAGGTGATGATGGGACAACTCAAACACAGTGGTTATCAAATTACTCCGAACGCATGAAGAAGCGGATACGATCGTCGTTAATACGTGCGGTTTTATTGATGCGGCGAAGAAAGAGTCCATTGACACAATCCTCGAGGCGGCGCAGTTAAAGGCGACCGGCAAGGCCAAGCGACTGGTAGTTGCCGGCTGTTTGGTGGAACGTTATCGCGATGAACTAAAGGCGGCAATGCCTGAAGTGGATGCGTTCATAGGCACCAGCCAGATTAACGAAATCCTCGCGGTCTGTGATCCTAAAAACAAACACACGTTCGTTGCCTGTGGTTCCACTCTCGGCAATCAAACGGCGACGTATCTATACGACGAGTCGACTCCACGCATACTTGCTAACGCCTTCGCATTACGCGTTTGTAAAAATTGCCGAAGGTTGCGACCGTCCGTGTGCCTTCTGTTTTATTCCACAGATGCGCGGCCATTTTCGTAGTCGACGATTCGGGTCGATTGTTGCTGAAGCTCATCAACTTGCCGAAGAGGGTGTTAAAGAATTGATACTCGTCGCGCAGGACTCTTCGCGCTACGGTGAGGATCTCGGCAAACAGGATGCGTTGGGTGGTCTTATTCGTGAGTTGTCACACACCGATGGGATTGAGTGGGTCCGCGTCATGTACACGTACCCGACGCACATTAGTGACTCATTTCTTGATGCCATTGCTGAAGAGCCGAAAGCAGTGAAGTATCTCGATATGCCGTTGCAGCATGCGTCGCAGAATGTTTTGAAATTGATGAAGCGTGGCGGAAACAGGAAGAGTCTCGAGCGATTGATTGAGCGAGTACGAAAACGAGTTCCGAATATTGCTGTGCGAACGACGTTCATCACGGGTTTTCCCGGCGAGACTGAAGAAGACTTCCAGAGAACTGATGAGCCTCATCAAGAACGTTGAGTTTGATCGCGTTGGTGTGTTCACCTATTCGGATGAAGAGGGAACTCCGGCGTTTGATCTACCGAACAAGGTACCGCATCGAACCGCAGCACGCCGGCGTACGAGCTTGATGAAAGAGCAGAGCCGGATCTCAAAGCGAAACCACAAGCGGCGTGTTGGTGAAGTTGTGCGCGTGCTGTTTGAAGGTGAATCGAAGGAGAGCGAGTTGTTGTGGCAGGGCCGGATGGAAACGCAGGCGCCGGATATCGATGGCTGCGTACTTATCAACGATGTGCCTGAGGGCATGATGCCTGCGGAGGGTGATTTCGTGAACGTCGAGATCACCGAGGGGCACGAGTACGATTTGGTTGGACGGATTATCACTGAACGGTGTTTGATCTCTGTGACGCCCTCTGTGTCGCCTCTGTGACTGCTGGCGTCAAGAACTGCCAACCTTGCCCAGGGACCACAGAGTCACAGAGGACACAGAGAGAAGCACAGAGAAAACCAAAGTGGATCTCAATGGGATCCGATGTCTGTCAAAAGAATCCAGCGACGAACTTAATCCATCAGAGATCGTTCCCGAGGTCGTCGGTCACGCGACTCTCAATCGCAGCCCGGCTGACTACCTGGCTCTTGCCATTGCGACATCTGGTGTCGGCTATCTTACCGCTCGCGCCCGGCACGTGGGGCTCGCTGGTTGGTGTCGGCATTTACTTGCTGCCTTCGCTTACGTCTATTAGATCCTGGTCACACTACCTTTCTGTTTCTCGAGTCAGCGACGATCATCGTCATTACACTCTTCCGGAATCTGGGCAGCCTCGCAAACAGAACGAATAACTGGTCGAAAGGATCCGGGCAAGGTCGTAGTTGACGAAGTTGCGGGACAACTGATCTCGTTGCTGCCTGTAGCGCTGGTCCCATTTTGGTCGTCATGGAAGCTCTGGGTCATTGTTTCGTTTATTCTTTTTCGTCTTTTTCGACATTGTTAAGCCCTACCCTGCGAGACGGATGGAACGATTGCACGGCGGAATGGGAATTATGTGTGACGATCTTGTTGCAGGAGTTTACGCAGCCGTGGTAGTGCTGGTAGCGATCGTGAGTGATGACAGCGATTCAGGGAGGAACCGATGGAGAATCAAGCAACGAAAGCAGAATAGAGAACTCAGTGAGCGTGAAGCAGAGGCAACTGATAAAGAGACGCTGAAAGATCTGCAAGACTGCGTTTGGCAGTTCGGACAATACGTCACTGAAGATCGAGGCGACGTGCCGAGTCCTGATGGATCATTTGACGACGACAGAAGAACTTGAGCAGGCCGATCCGACGTGACGTTCTAGCTTTCCCTCGCATCGATCTCCCGCCTCGGCCAATCCAACCCTCTCCTCCAGAAGAAATACAACATCCCTACGGCCACTCACGATCATGATTACCCATACGGTGAAGTAGCCGTATCTTGAATGAAGCTCAGGCATGTATTCGAAGTTCATTCCGTAAACGCCGGCGATGAAAGTCAACGGCAAGCATGATCGCCGAGAAGATCGTCAGCACTTTCATGATCTCGTTCAGACGATTTGAAACGACGGACAGATAAGCTTCCAACGATCCACTGATCAAGTCTCGATAACTCTCCGCCAAGTCCGTCACTCTCACCAGGTGGTCGAAGATGTCGCGAAAGAACGGCAGCACTGGCCCACTGATCAGGTTGAAACTGTCCATGACTCATTCGGTACAAGCACTTCGAGTTGTTTTGAAGAGATCCGTTTGACTCGTAGAAGGCTCCGTCTTCAAACCGAGAATCTCTTCAAGGATTTCGTTGTTTGCGCGTCGCGAGCGAAAAGATGTTGTCTTCGAGTGCGTTGATACGTTCGTCAAAGTCGTCCATCACAGGCAAATATTCATCGACGATATTGTCGATGATGTGATGCAAGAATAAACGTCGGCGCCGCGCTGGCAAGCTAACAGGACTCACGCGTATTGACTGCTTTGTCTTGTCGACGCTCGTAAAACGGCTCGTGATGATAAGTAACAACGTAGTTTCTGCCGAGGAAGCCATCCAGTTCGACGGTATTGAAACGGTCGGGACTCGAATCTGTACGAATGGCGTGAACGATAAAATAGAGATAATCGGGAAACTCTTCTACCTTTGGATGGTGACGATTGGCGCGGCAGTCTTCAACGGTGAGTGGATGAAACCTGAATACGTCCAACAGCACGTGATCGTCAGTCCTCGGTAGGTCCTTCGAAGTCGACCCAGAAGATCACGCTTTCGTCACGCAGATAGCTCAGGTATTAGCTCCGACGTTCGTGGTGCTAGTTCAACTTTATCGCTGCCGTTTCCGATAAACCAAAATGTCCATCTGATGATCCTCTTCTCTTGTTTTCTCTGCGCTATCTCTGCGTCCTCTGCGCCTCTGTGGTAAAAGAATTGATTACTTGTACTCACGCAGAGACTTAGAGACGCAGAGATAGCGCAGAGAAAACCAAACGCTCACTACAGAATCGCCACACGCTCTGTTACCATACCGGACTTTTACTAGCAAGACTTTCAGCAAAAGAGTGACAGAACTATCCGCAGATTACGCAGATTTCGAGAAAGGCTAGCATTGATTCTTGATTGTGAATCGGCGTAATCGGCGTAATCTGCGGATAATCCTGTAACCATAGTGGAGAGACATGAAGATACTAGTAGCAGACGATGTGAGTGAGAGCGGTTTAAAGCCACTGCGTGAAGCCGCATTCACAGTGGAAAAGAGAACTGGACTTCCAAAGGACGAATTAATTAAAGCGCTGCAAGGTTGCGAAGGGCTTGATCGTTCGCAGCGAAACGAAAGTTACTTCAGACATTCTTGAAGCTGCCGGCAGCTTGCGTGTCATCGGTCGCGCCGGTGTCGGCGTCGACAACATCGACGTACCCGCAGCCACCATGCGTGGCGTTGTTGTCATGAACGCCCCGGATGGCAACACCATTAACAACCGCTGAGCACACAATCGCCCTGTTGATTTCACTCGCGCGGTCAATTCCGCAAGCAAGCAGCAGTTTGAAATCAGGACGTTGGGAACGCAAGAAATTCATCGGCGTCGAACCGCAGGGCAAGACCTTGGGAGTCGTCGGTCTCGGACGAATTGGGCGAGTTGTTGCAGCACGCGCGCGTGCGATGGGAATGACGATCGTCGCTTACGATCCGTTCATCGCGCAGGAACAAGCACGTGACCTGGAGATCGAGCTTGGCGCCTCTGGATGATGTTTTTGCGCGCGCGGATTTCTTAACAGTTCACACTCCGCTAACGGCCGAAACTCGCGGCATCATCGATCAGGGAAGTGCTCTCGAAAGATGAAACCGGGAGCGCGAATTATCAATTGTGCGCGTGGTGGATTGGTCGACGAGGAAGCTCTCTACGACGCGATCAAAAACGGCACCATCGCAGGCGCAGCGCTCGATGTCTTTAGCCAAGAGCCACCGCCGGCTGATCACCCTTTGCTCCAACTCGATCAAGTGATCGCGACTCCGCACCTTGGTGCATCGACAACCGAAGCGCAGGAAGGCGTCGCGTTCACGGTGGCGGAACAGATGCGCGATTACCTGACAACGGGCGCACTTGCGGGGCGCAGTCAACGTTCCGATGGTTGGTTTGAAAGAACTCCAATCTCATGCAGCCCTACATTGAGCTTGCTGAGAAGTTGGGACGCTTCCAGGCGCAACTCGTCGACAAAGCCCGTGAGTGAGGTTAGGATCGAATTTGCAGGTGAGATTGTCGATATCGACGCGGCACCGGTGACGCGTGCGTTCCTGAGCGGATCGTTGAGAGATGTTAGTGCGCGCGTGAATGTGGTGAATGCGTTTCTGATTGCAGACGAGCGCGGCATCAAAGTGACCACGACGTATGTGCGTACAACTGGTGACGCAACACCGGCCATCCACACGGAAATTCACGCGGGTCAATCACGACAGAGTCTGGCCGGCAGCTCTATTTGGCTACGGCAACCAAGACGCGCGAAGGTCGCATAACCGAGATCGACGGTTTTCATCTGGAGGCCATTCCGCACGGACACATGTTGGTATATGAAGAACCGTGACGTCCCCGGTGTGATCGGAAGCGTTGGCACGATCCTGGGCCAGGGTGGTGTCAATATCAGTCGCCTTCCATCTCAGGACGACGAGAGCGTGGTGGGGAAGCGATAGCCGCGATTGAGGTCGACGGCGAATTGAGCAGACGAGCACGCTTCAAGCACTGCGCTCAGCTCGAGGCAAGTCATCTCTGCACATCCAATCGAACTGAGCTAAGCAGTCCCGCCGGCACCGTGACGCGCGGTCAGTTGGACTTTAACCCGGCGTTTTCAACGCCGAGAAGCGTTACTACGACCTCGTCGCCTGGCGACGACTGAATTCCGCGGTCGCTCACGCAGCGCACCCGGGATGCGACATTGTCCCCCAGCTTTGAAAAGCGGTGGGCTAAATTCGACGACGGCGACGCGTCGCGGGGACGGAATTCCGCGTGAATTGAGACGAGATTTAGAAAACCTGCAGGTGACCACCAGCGCTACTAAATCTGAATCAGCAGGCGGGACGCCTGCGCGTCCCAGGACACGTCCCACACGCGCGGCTTTTGCGAACTTTCGCTTGCCTCTCCACCGTACTAATCTGCAAAATCCCGCAAATCTTGATCTGGAGTTGTCATGGCAGCAAGCGTGTCTGACCAATATTGAGACTCCGCAGTCTATTCTGCCCTACGCTAGTGATTCACCACATCAATCTGAAAGACCGACAAAAGTTCGCGTCGATTCAATAGACCTTGTTGCGAGGCATTGTGATGGTCGTGATGATGCTCGACCACACTCGCGGACTATATTCACAACGCCGTCTTCCAGGTTTGATCCTCTTGATCCAACAAGAACGAACGTGGCGCTGTTCTTTACTCGTTGGATTACACACTTCTGCGCGCCGACATTTGTGGCTTCTGGCTGGGACGGGCATCATCTCCAGTTTGCGCGTGGCAAAGCAAGACACAGCTCTCAAAGTTTCTGATCACGCGAGGCCTCTGGCTGATCTTTCTCGAGTTCTCGCTCGTTCGACTCGGTGCCTCTTCAATGTTGAACCGAAGTTCTTGATGATGATGCAAGTGATCTGGGTGATCGGGCTTCGATGGTGCTGATGTCTGCACTTGATCCACTTGCCATTGAAAGTCCTGGCTGGCGTTCGGTCTGTTAATGATTGCGCTGCACAATCTGCTGGACAGGTATTCTCTTCAGAGGCCGTTTGGTAACCCGAACTTTGGCATCGGCAGCAAACTCTGGCTCATCCTTCACCAACAGGGCCTCTTTTATTGACGGCGCACCAAGTCCGGTCGTCCTGGTTCTCGTATCCTTTGATTCCCTGGGTTGGCGTGATGGCAGTCGGCTATGCGTTCGAGGCGCTTTACAAAAAGGATCCTGCAGAACGAAAGAGGTTGCTGACAATCATTGGACTGAGCGCCATTGGACTCTTCTTTGGCGATTCCGTGGAATCGACATCTACGGTGATCCGCAAAGTGGGTGTGGCAGAGCAGGGGACTTATCTACACCGGGTTATCCTTTCTGAATACGACCAAGTATCCGCCGTCACTTTTGTATCTATTAATGACGTTGGGCCCGGCAATGCTTGCGGCAAGGCTGTTTTTGAAGCAGGTAATGCGAAAGCGCCGGCGGGTTTGCAAAAGTTCTTCATTACCTTTGGACGTTGTGCCGTTGTTCTTTTTATCTCCTGCGGTGGCCAACAGCCCACCTCATTTCGCCTTCTGTTGCATTTCGCGGCAGGTAAACCAGCCTGGTGGTTATTCAAGACTCCAATCGATTGGAGCGCGCTTATCGGGCCTGATGTGGGATTCAATCTCGTAGTGGTCTATTTGAGCTGGATCGCCGGGTGTGTTGTTGCTGTATCCGCTGTGCAAATGGTTCGCAGGAGTGAAGCAGAGAAGAAGCGATTGGTTGGTTGTCGTATCTGTAGGTGACTGAGCTTGGAGCTTTGTACTTTGTTCTTAGCTCAGAGCGTGTCTTCGCTCCGTCAGACGGGCATGTTTAGAGCACCGCAGCCACATTACACTCGTCGCCTGCGGCGAAGTTCTTCTTGCGTACCTGACGTTATAGACGTTTCACTCCTAGCGGAGTGAAGTCTGAGCCATGAACATAAGCACAGTCAACCGGCGGAGCAAGACGCAGAGAACGCAGACACTGCGCAGAAGCACAGAGTTCGCAATCACCATCATGCTAACCAAAAGAAATCCGTTCCGCTAGTTCGCCCATCCGGCATTCCTTCCGGCCGAAAACTTTCAGTTTGTAGACGCTGAAGTACCGCCGCTTCAAGACGGTGACGTGTTGCTGCGTTCCCTCTGCATCTCTGTTGATCCATACCTGCAAGCGGTCGCATGCGCGAAAGGAAGTCGTACGTTCCTCCATTCGCGAAATCGGTCAGGTGATCGAGAGTTCTGTTGTCGGTGAAGTCATCGACTCGCGTTCGCCGGATCTAAAACCTGGCGACGTTGTGAGCGGGTTAACCCGGTTGGCGTCTCCACAATGTCGCCAAAGCAAAGAAAATGATGAAAACGATTCCAGGGGTCTCACCAACCACCGCCCTGCAAGTGTTTGTAAAAACAGGTCTGACAGCCTATTTTGCCCCTCGACATTGGCCAACCGAAACAAGGCGAGACTGTCGTCGTATCTGGAGCCGCTGGTGCGGTCGGTATGTCTGTTTGTCAGATCGCGAAGATCAAGGGGTGTCGCACGGAATAGCGGGGTAGCGATGAAAAGAACGAGTACCTGCGCAACGAACTTGGGGTCGACGACTATCAACTACAAGACGGCTGACATTCCTGCAGCCTAAAAGCTGCGTCTCCGAACGCGCGTTGACGTTTACTTTGACAACGTTGGTGGCGCTGCGTCGGATGCGGTGTTGCCTTTGATTAATGATGAGCGCGTTCGGTGATCTGCGGTCAGATATCCATCTACAATGCAGATCGACCAGCTGTTGGTTTGAAAACCGGAACCGTCCTTTAATAGTTCACAGCGCGATGATGCAGGGCTTATCATCACACAATATTGGCCGCGCTTCGCTGAGGGCATTAGTCAATTGGCGCAGTGGTTCAAGAGCGGACAACTAAAGCACGCTGAGACGATCGTTGAAGGATTTGAGAACACGCCGAATGCTTTCATTGGATTGTTCAAAGGCAGAACTGGGAAGCAGATCGTCAGGATCTCAGATTGAAGATCTCAGATCTCAGATTGATTGACGATTGCGCAATTCCGAATTCCGAAATTCGAAATTCCAAATCCTAACTCTGTTCTTTCAGTTCTCTAAAATATCTTGTCAGATCGGCTGCCTGATAATTTGCATTGAGCCCACTTGGATTCGGTAGCACGCACACACCCTGTTGGCCCATCATTTGTTGCTGTTTCAATGACCGCTTTTAGTTGGTTGGAACGCCACTCGATACGCGCCAATGCCTAGAATCGCGACCACTCGAGGTCGATATCGCAGTGCCACAATTAATCGCTTACCACCTTCCTGATTTCTTCCTTATTCAACAGATCTGCACTCCTGCTGTTGTCCGTCGGACCACGTTGGTGATGCCGTACCCTGATTTCAAAAGTTCGCGTTCGTCAAACGGTGTCAGGAGTCGTTCGGTAAATCCCGCCGCATACAACGTGGGCCAGAAGCCGGTTCCCGGTCGAGCGAAATGATGACCCACTGCGGCCGTGTAGAGTCCCGGGGATTGATCCCGCAAAGAGAATATAGCTGTCCGGTGCGATTACATCTCGCACTGTTTTCATTGATTGCTTCGCTGCGCAGTTGTTTCTTTGTTGGCTTCAGGGCTTGGGCACGATGAGTCTTAGTTGATATCAAAATGAGTCTGACGTGAGGTGCTTTGTTTAAAGGCGATCGATAAATGAAACCGAAGAATACCGACCGGGCTGCAGTCCATTCAGCGGTAGTTTCGGCAGCGTAAGGAATACGAGCCAGGTCCGGCATTCCTTCCGTGCTTACTTTTCGACTGCGGTAGTCACTACTGGTTGATCGTCGCGAATTACCTGCACTTGAACTGCCAGGTCTGCTGCTGATCTGTCTGAGAGAGAGTGGCGTTGTAGGCAAACACCATAAACGCAGCGTCGATAGAGCCTGAAACCGGTGACCTGGACTTAACAGTACGGACCCCGCTTCGTTACCGCTTGAGACATTGGTAATGCTGTTTCTGGGTGCGCTCACCAAGGAGCGGCTACCAAGCTGAAAGTCGCTTGTTGCTGATGTCTGGAATTTCTGATCCAGCCATGGATACTAAATGGTACGTCCGCTCAGATCATCGCGAACGGCGACGCGCACCTGGTAAAGACCGGGCTGAAGATTCGCCTGGTATGTGTAGGTTATGTCACCGTGATAATTCTGGCTTCTTCAGGGTGACTGCGGCGGTGACCAGCCGGTCGTAGAAGTTCGTCTTGGCAATTCCTTTTCTCGTCGAAGAAGACCCCGGTTATATCGGCAACGGCCTAGTTTTTTCATTGCGAGGACCGAAGAGCGAGTGAGGCTGCCAGAGTTGGAGCTGCAACCGCAGCCGCTACCACGGTTCTGGACAACTTTGCGCGGCGATCATCAGCCAGCGGATCTCAGCACCCAGCGTTGAGTGGCACGTTTCCAATGTGCGGACGAGCAGCGGGAGATCGCCTCGCGCGGCTGCGTCGCCAGGATCTTAGTGTCATCTTCGGGAGTCGTCGGACTCTTGGTCTCCAGCGACCACCGGCACCGGCTTCCAACATCGAAGAATCCCTTGCGCACGCGCACAACAAGTTCCGGCCGACCAGAGACGCTAACCTGAATGTTTCTGATCGTCCCGGTTTCTTATTCTCCGGATCGGGTTTCCAGGCGAGGAGATAGTAGACAGCAGTCTCGTTCAATGCTGACTTGACGCCGGGTCGGAAGTCATTCGTGTTGATGACCATTCGTCCGCCGGTATCGTGAGCCAGTGCGCTGAGCCCATCCTGAAGAGCAAAGTTTTCGCCGTGAGTTGAGCGCGCGAGATACCGTAGGGATCAAATGGTGCATCGTTACTCAAATCCGATTTGGGAGGGTCAGCCCGCGCGTATCGATTGTCGTGAATAACAGACTCCGCTCTTGGCTGCGGCAGAGGTGCATGCGTTTCAGACGTGTATCCGTATCTCCACGTCTGTTCTGCTGAAACCCGTTGGATAGAAAGAAAAGAATCTTGCGACCGGGTAAGTCTTTTGAAACCCGAACAAGCCGTTCCAGTCCGGACAGCATGTTGGTGTTGAATAATGCTGCTTGAGAAAGGGATCGCTGACGCCCTGCTGTAGAACCATGGAACCGCGCCATGTCGTGGCTTAGTCCCGGTTGCTCCCTCATCGTTGCTGCAACAAAAACTCGAGCACTTCATTATCGTTGTTGTCGATCAGCATTGCTTCATCGATTCGCTCATCACCGGACGATCTGTGTCTGTCGCTGTATACAGACGGACGTTGAGACGATTGACCGGCAGAACGAAGTACTGCATGCTCATCTGTTACCTGTTGAAGAAAAACCAATCTGACCCGTCGCCGATGCAATCGCCGCCCGGTCGTTCTGGCCCACATCGTCCTTGCTCTATGAAGTCGGACATCAACTTGCGACAACTGACAAACCCCTGGGGGTCGAGATGAAAGTCGTCCACGTAAAGAAGATGGACCGAGCCACGATCGAGCGGTACAACTCGATCCGGTGTGGCACCAGCGGCGGCAGTTGATCCGCGCGCCGCAGCAAAAGCTGTGCCTCTTCGTTATGACTACCGGCACTTATCTTTTCGAAAAACTGAATGGGCCTCACTTGCCCGTCGATCTTGATTTCGAAATTATCTCTTTGTGAGGCCGTTGACGAAATGTCCTGTTTGTCGAAGACCATCACGTCAGTCTGCACGAGTTCAGTAAAGACACGAACGACGTCATCCGACTTTTGTTGTGGAGTCTGGGCGAATACACACGCGTGCCAAGTGAGAAGACACGCCCATAGGAGAGAAGAGATGTGCCAGTATAGGTTGCGACGTGCGACCATAGCTTAGTCAGAAAATGGTTAAAAGAAGTGGCCCGGACGGGGCTCTTGCGCAGGATTCTCAAACACGGGGTGACGTGATGTAACTATGTCTCATGTTGGCGTGGTATGGCAAACAAAAGTGTCCGAATGTCCGATATGCTTCAGCTTGTCGGCCATCACTTGCTTCTTGAGGGAACGACAAGCTGAAGCATATCGGACATCGCATCGCCTAAGCGACTCGGTTACTATGAGCTGAGACGGACTATCTTAGAGCCTACGCGCTTGGACATTAAATGACGAACAACGAGATAACTGTAAAGTAGATCGGGTAACGAAGACGTTTGGCGAGTTCACCGCCGTCAAAGACCTCAGCCTAGAGGTTAGGCCGGGAAGAATCTTTGGCTTGCTTGGTCCAAACGGGGCAGGTAAGTCGACGACAATCAGGATGATCGTCAACATCACTGCTCCCGACACGGGCGGCATTTCGTTGTTTTGGACGCAAAATCAATAGCCAGCTTCAAGATCGAATTGGTTATTTACCTGAGGAACGCGGCCTCTACAAATCGATGAAAGTTTCGGAACAGCTGCGGTTCTTCGCTCAATTGAAAAACGTCCGTGGTAAGGATGCTGATCAGCGGATTGATCGCTGGCTCGCGCGGCCTCAAACCTTCTCGGAGTGGAAACAAAGAAGACCAGGGAACTGTCGAAAGGCATGCAGCAAAGATTCAGTTTATTTCCGCAGTCCTGCACGATCCTGATTTGGTAATCATGGATGAACCGTTTTCCGGCTTGGATCCCGTCAACGGCGACCTCCTGAAAGACGTAGTTCTGGAACTAAAACGGAACGGCAAAACCGTAATCTTCTCAACCCATCAAATGGACATTGCTGAAAAGATTTGCGACGACATCTGTTTGCTTAACCGTTCAGAGAAAGTGCTCGAAGGCAGCATTCGTGAGGTGAAAAAAGTTTGGACGAAATTCTGTCGCACTCAGAATTGAAGGCGGTAATGAAATCTGACGTCGGATCTGATCAGTAAGATCCGAACACCATAGCGATGAGATGGAAGTCCTGCTTGCGCCCGATGCCAGATCCGCAGGTCTTCCTGAAACAGTTAATCGACTCAGGCGCAGCTGTAACCAAGTTGAAATGGTGGAACCCAGCCTGCACGACATGTTCATTGAGAAGGTGAGTGAAGCTCAATGAACAATGCCGCCGGCAATCGTCAAAGGGAATATACCCAAAGGGTGCGCGCAGAATGTTATCGTGACGACTGTGTTACTCCCGGTTGCGATGGCAATGTTTGGTATCGCCCAGGCTTTGGTTTCAAGTATCGAGTCGGGAACTCCCATGCGAGTCGTAGTGTTGGATGGAACCGGAAAACTCTTCGGACGACTCCGGGGTTACCTTCAGGCTGATCCCGAACCTCGCAACCAGGACGATGGAAATCCGACCGCGCAGGAAACAAATCCGGATAGAAGAAGGCGCGGCGGCTGGCGGGTCTTGTATTGGAGCAAGCGCCGACGGGTGGAAGTTCGTCAACCCAGGTCCAAGCCGATCTGGAACGTCGTTTGGGGGCGAAGGAGGATCGATGCTTACTCTGATCTTTGCCGCCCGGCGTTCTTCAATCCGGACGAGCGCAGTTTTCGCCGCAACACAAGCGACCCAGATTTCAACGCGGCTGGTCGGTAAAAGCGCGCTTGATAGTGCGATCTCGCGAGCAAAGGCTGATTGATGCGCATGTCGATCAGCAAACGATTGATGAATCTTGCGCGGTCGGTAGAGTTCGAAACGACCAGGATCAGTGGTGTCGGAACCGAGCGCGACTCGGGTGGTGGATTTATTTTGGCATTTTGCCAAGCGGATTCCTCATGTACATCTCGTACCGCTGTACGGTCAGGTCGTTTTGGGTGCCGTGATCGAAGAAAGAGGAGGCTGCGAATTGCTGAAGTTCACGTCTGCTCCTCTTGCAGTACGTTGCCGTTCACCTTGATGATAGGTAAGTTGCTGGGCGTGTCGTTGGTGGCGCTCCACTCGGCACTGGGTCATCTGAGGTTGGCCTTCGGCGCATTCGCGCTTTATGGAGTGATTGTGCTTAGCGTCAGAAAGGGGCATTCCAACTCACCTTATCCCCGCTGTGCCGCTCATGTTTTTTTGTCTACTTTGGCGTCCTCGTTCTTTCTCCCCTGGCTATTTTGTTTACGTCAACTCTGTACGCGCTGATTGGCTCTGTTGTGACGACTGCTCAGGAGGGTGGGCAGCTGGCATTTTCCGATAATCATCCTGTTGGTAATCTGGCTTCTATCTCTTTCTTCCCGTAGGAGCCGGAATCCCGGAAGGCTCAACTCTGTCGTTCTGGTCTGGCAATGAGTCCCATTCTTTGCTCCGGTGAGCATGTTGGTCCGTATCGTCACTCAGACTCCACCTTTCTGGCAGGTTGCATTGCTGGCTTTGGTGATTGGATTTTCAACAGCAGCTTTGTTGGACTTGGGTGGCGTCGCGCGATCTATCGGGTAGGAAATGTTGATGTGCAGGGAAGAGACCGAGTATCCCTGAGTTGTTCCGTTGGGTGCGGCAGGCTTAGTCTGCGGCAATGCCAAATCGAGATCGAAAAAGAAATACCGATCGACGGACTCCCAACGTGAGTTAATCCTTGCGCGGCTGAAAACGCGTTTGCGATGCAGCTTTGCGGGACTGAGTTTGAAACGAACACGCTTTATCGCGGCCCACCGACATCGACCTGGATAGTGAAGTGCTGCGACTCCGACGGAGTTTGGCAACCGAACGATCCGCGACGTTCAAGAAGCGCTTTGGCCTTCGGAATCACTCTATCAAGCGACTTTACTCGAAGAGGAAACTGAAGTGGCTGATGCGGACGCGACTGAAAGAATACTGTCCTGTCTGGGGTTTGGGCCATCGCTTGTTTATGAGAAGCGCAGGCAAACCTGAAATATCTGGAAACTGAAGTCGTCATCGACGAATATGACTACCGTTTGGGCTGGTTCATGGAGATTGAAGGAGTAGAGAGCCAACATCGAAAGAGTTGAGACGCGAGTTTGGCATTGAAGGATTGCAAGCAGAAGAGTCGACGTACCCCGCAGTTAACGCGACGGTATGGCAAACCGAATGGCGATGTTATTGAAGCGAAGTTCTGAAATCTGCGCGCACGAGCGCAGCGTGCAGGTCGCTCCTGGTTCTGTAACGTTTGAGATCGTGAAATCAGGATCTGAGATCGTTTTGCGTTTCTGTACGGACAATTTTTGTCGGTTAGGCATTTACAAATTTCGTCACCCGGCAGGCAATTCCGTCACTCGCCAAGCAACTCCTCACAAAAACACAAGATAACTGCCACGGTATAACTCTTGATTCTCAGGACCTGTGAGAACTCAGACGCGGTCTGAGATCCGTTCCTCCGCAAGCCCTCTTCTCATCACGCGTTCAAATAGAGATGCTTATCTTTTCACTCATCGTTTGTACTGCAGCCTGCATGCTCATCCACGAGTTAGCAATACGTAACTGAACGAAGTAATAC